>JGI994J12354_10002340_pt1 | contig 18605 bp, 15 predicted proteins | sample IntmicLarv3ML3BL_FD_12354 | JGI IMG/M metagenome (IMG submission 12354)
AAAAAGTTTCCTTTTTCATCGGGAGGCAGAATATTATCTATACTGTCTTTGTTTTTAAATTGCAGATTGCTTTTAACCGATAACGATTCTTGATTTTCAGCCGTTTTCATTGAAGCCGATTGATTCGCAGTATTATAACTGCAACTTGTCATAATGGCCAACAGTAAAACAGATGACAATATTAGGAGGATTTTTTTCATTTTTCATAGCACCTCTTTCTTTGGTTTGTAAATCCTGACAATCAAGCAAGCGTAAGCTTTAATAGAAGGTAGAAAGATAAAAAAAGAAAAAGAAATAGTTTTTCTTCATACTTCCCCACCTTAAAATCTATTTTTATCATCACATTATTATACACCTATCTGTTTAACATCTGATATGTATCGCCTTTGTAAATATCTTTTTCTGCGTATAATTACTGATAAGTAAAGATCAACCAATAAGCAACACCGTCAACTGTGAGGATATAAAAACAAAAAGAAAGATATTTAAAATAATATACGCTATCCTTAAATGCCACTTTTTCATTTTAATCGAACAAAATATCGCCAGAGCAAATGAAAAAATTGATATCACAATCCATGTTGGACCTGCTATATTACCAAAATAATAACCAATATTAAATTTTTCATAAAGTATATGCCCAAAAATGTATAACAGTATACCTAATACAGGTAATATTGCTATTTGCAAAGAAATAATTAAAATTAAACTTTGCTTTTTCATTTTGCTCACCTCAATTAAACTATCTGCTTAGCATTTTGATATACGTCGTCTCTGTAAACATCTTCATCTGCGTATGATTCCGGACAAGTATAAATCAACCTACAATCTGCCACATCCAGCGTATGGATACAAAAACAAAAAGAAGTATATTTAAAATAATATAAGCTATAATTAAATACCACTTTTTTATTTTAATCGAACAAAATATCGCCAGAGCAACGGAAAGAAGCACTATCGCAAGCCATCCAATAATAGCTGTATTACCAATATCACCGTACCCAACAATATCATAAAATACAGGTAAAAAAATGTATAGCATTATACCTAATACGGGCAATATCGCTATTTGCAAAGAAATAATAATAATTAAACAACTTTTTTTCATTTTTTGTTCACCTCAATCTATCTGTTTAAAATCTGATATGCATCGCCTCTGTAATATGCTTTTCCCGCTTGAGATGCAGTAGGATTCCCAGCACTTTTAAACGCCGCATCAATAGAAGCCTGAACAGTATACCCTTTATTAGCTGCTTTTAAAAACTCTCGTAACCATTCGCACACAGGTATTGTCAGGGTATCTGTTGTAAAACCTAATGCAAACTGTGCGCCCCGGTCATACGAAGCATCCACTATATTACCCATATTAATTCCAGTTGTGCCCCCTGAACAGGACAATGTAATCATGCATCTTACACCAGCCAATGAATTTGGAGAAAGATTTGAAATATTATTTCCATATAAAAGGGCATCTTGAAAATCAATATATCCGGATCCGCCATGTCTGGCAACTGCCCAAATATCACTGCTTTTAAGACTATTGAGTGCTGATGATACCGAAGCATTTAAATTGATATTCGGAGAATATCCCATACCGGAAGTAAAATTGCCAAAATGATTCTTAATTCCTGAAAACGTATAACCAACCCCCCATTTTGCATCATTATCAACATGAAAATCCGCGCGCCCTTTAGACATCTTTTCAAAAGACCACAAAGCATTTAATCCCTTTGAATTTGACAATTCAACATTTGATGTTGACGGATTTGAAACCACATACTGAGAGCCGTATTTAATATAATATGTGCCGCCGTAAAGCATTGTATTATCTCTTTCAAAGGTAAATCTTTGGGTAGATAAAGATTGATATGTCTGGACATTGATGTTTGACCCCGAAGCGCTTAACACAAGACTTCCCAGATTCGGCACAATGCCAAACCCAATACAGGATGAACCGACCTTTATTTCACCTATGTGCCATTGCTATCCTTTGCCTCCGTTATAGCCCCAGTTTATAACATTCGTGCCGCTTTGCGTTGAAGCGTTTGTTACATCCAAATATTTCATTGTGTAGATGTTCTTTATAAAATATAAACAGCCTGTTTGAAGACCTGCCGGGATAGTTGCTACCGATAAAACGGTTAATGTGAAGCTTGTTGTAACTGCACTTATTTCTGAAGATTTAATAGTGATTTGTGTTGTTCTGGGACCCATTGCGTAGATTTTTCCACTTGAAGATATTGTTGCAACATATTGATTGCTTGACGACCATATTACTTGTTGATTGGCATTGGCGGGAGATATTGAAGCGGTTAATTGACTCGTCTGTCCAACAGCTAAAGTGCTTTGCGCTCCGCTGACTGACAATCCGGCAGGAGGATAATATGTTCCAACCGGTTCAAAAAGCCAAAGCTGTTCGCTTGTAAGTCCTCCGCCCGATTCGTAGGTTGCAGTTACTTGCTCTACGTCACCGCCTCCTGTAAGATATTTGCCAAGAAATCCTAAAGCATAACAATTTACAGGAGTTGCTTTATAAAGGTTAAAGCTCGTTTGAGCACCTAAAGTAGCATATGAGCTTTGCGAAAGTTATGCGGATAATCTTATAATTAAAATTTTCCTATTTATTTTCTTCCATTGGAATATAATCTGGGAGCAAATCCGGATGCCCGTCATAATCCATATAGTAAAAAAACCAGCCCTCTTTAATTTTTTCTGTTACATATACATTATTACCATTAGATTCTTTGTAATAAAAACTACCATTTAGGGAATCTTCAACAAGCAATCCGTCCTCATCTTCGACTGTCAATATGGATGGCGAATCATCTGATGAATAATAAACACCCCAATACTGACCACCCAACATTCCCTGTGCATTAATACTGAATTCCACTTTTTCGCTTCGTTCATATTTGTGGTACTGAATTGATTGTACATTTTTTATTTTGAGATTATCAGTAGCTTCATTTTCAATAGCTGAGTTCATTGTATTGATAAAGGTTTTTTCCTGCTTGTTGAAGATTTTTATGCATTTTATTTTTGCTTCATCATAAGACGTGTTTCCTGCAATACCCCGAAATGGCATAATAAAGAGAAAAAACAGCAATAAAATTGATAATATAAAAATTAAACACAATCCTAATGGAGCGAATAACGTTTTTTTCATAAATATCCTTTCGTTACAGGAATTCTTTAATCTATTCATTTAAGAATTTTTAGATCGGATTTTTCGAGAAGGCTATGGAGATAATCGTCAATTGATAATTGCGTTTCAGGATAGATGTTTTCAGAGTAATACAGCGCAAAGTCGGTCATAACCATAGACTCTTTTAAAATGTTTTTATAAACGAGATTATAATATTCATCTGCGGTCATATCCAGTTCTTTTAAAAAGCTGTCATTCTCTTCTTGTACCGACTTAGCAGTTTCATCACCATTGTTCACACGGTCTGCCCGTTCTTTATTGTCTTGTTCGTATTTTTGTTTTATTTGTTCGTCTGTGACAGATAGCCCCGCCGCTTCGACTTCAGCGTAAAACAGAATTTTTTTTGCAAGCTCTTTTATGACTCCGGTATCATCTATCGGATGTTTGTTTATGTCAGGATTACCGGGGACATCATTATTCTGAATATTTTCCCGAATCAAAGAATTTCGAGCTTTTTCGATTTCAACTTCTTTCCTCGATATTGAGTTCTCATTCACAGTCGCTAATGTTGTTTCATCATCGGTGATACCTGCCTTGATTCTGTCAGCTACCTCTGATGACGTAGGACTAAACAGTGTTTTTCCGATTGCGATAGCTGAAGCTGTAAAAACAGCTGTAATTAACAAAATCGAAACGATAATTTTCTTTCTATTCATGGTAATCAACTCCGTCAATTGAAATTTTTCGATCCGTTGAAAATATAATTTCATGTTTGTTTTTACCCATAGGAATTATAGATTCAATAAAATTATTATCAATAGATTTATCAAGTCTCTTTCCGTCAATAACATCCTCATCAATAATTCCAATTAAGCTTTTTCTCTTATGATTTTTCGCAAATGTTCCATATACGGAATATTTTATTTCTTCATTAGGTAAAAAAACATTAACTCTGATTTGTCCTGTTGGATAGTCATTGTTTTCGATAGGTGAATAGTAGTAAAGCGTTATGTCGGAAAAAACTAATTCAGCATTCTCGTAAACAACGGTAAAAATCAGACCATGCAATTCTGCTTTTCGTTCCTTAATAAATTTCAGATTTTTGGAGGCATTAATGATTTGGTTAATATCTTTGTTTGTAGTAAATACAGAATCAAAATCATCACCAAATTTCTGTTTGATTTCTTCTGCTCCGGAAATGCTGAAATCGTATTGACTCCAATAGGGTTGATTTGTAAAAATTGAAATGCAGAAAAGGGTTATAAAAATAACAACAACAGCAATTAGAGTAAGAATTAAAAGAATTTTTAAAGACTTGAGTAACCAGTGCAAGCTATTCACTCCTTAATATTGATTGAAATGTTTGAATAATAGATAATATTCATAGCATTCATTCCCATATTGTGTTATCCCGGAAGCGGTACTATTATATCTTGTAAACAGTGTTTTAATTTGATTTTCTGTAAAAAGGTAATAATCTGTTCCTAATTTTTTATCACTGGCACATTCAACAAGGTTGAGTGAAGCCATTGTGATGTTAAATTGATTATTATCTTTTAACGAGTACCACATGGTTTTGCAATCACGCCAGTTATTTATATTGTATTTAGTTCCTGAAACGATGCCTTTGTCAATTGCTTTGTTATATGCGTCAATCGCGACCCACGCAAATATTTGACATAATCCTGTACTGGAATCGGTATGAAGCGGCGTCGGAGGCAATGGCATTGGATAAAGAGATTGATACAACCAACCGGCATTGCTCCAGTAGTCAAGATCATCTTTATAATAAAAATAATTCATGACAACTGTGTCAGCAGCAGTGTCCGCAGAATTCAAGCACCACAGTTCTCTCATCATTATTGTCTGAATATATGCTTTAGGCATTCTTAATTGATTGGCAATAGAGGTAATATGCGAATCATAAGAAAGAATGATATCAATACATTGATATGTCGTATACGTATGAATTGGTGTTTTTTTGCCCATTCCAAGCAAATTGGCAAACTGTGATTTTAAAGAACCGATATACGCTGTATTGAAGCTTTTATTGCTTGATATATGTATATCAAAACTAACCGATAAACTGTTATTCACCACAGATTTGACCGTGATTCTCGCCGTTCCTCCTCCAATTGCTGTAACCTTTCCGCTCGAAGAAACTGTTGCAATACCATTATGATTTGAAGTCCATGTGACCCTTTGGTCTGCGTTAGATGGTGAAACAGATGCACTCAACTGACACGTTTGTCCGATAGTTAAACTGTTTGGCACATTGTTTACCGTTATTCCAGCAGGATCAAAATATGCGCCTGCCGGTTCAAACAGCCAAAGCTGTTCGCTTGTAAGACCTCCCCCGGATTCATTTGTTAATGTTACATAATCCCCATCGGTTCCGCCTGTAAGGTATTTTCCAATAAATCCCAAAGCATAGCAATTAATACTTGTAACCTTGTAAAGATCAATAGCTGTCTGATTACTGAGGATGGCAACGGTATTTTGGGGAGAATTCACACCCAGATATTTAAAATTGGTATTGTCAATTTTAGATCGAAGGCTGATTTTGCCGCCATAGGCTTCGGGTAACCACTGCTGATTATTACCATAGTGCGGAGTATAGGTTATGAGAGCCACGCCATTTGTGTTGGAGCCGTTATAAATATCTATACATCTTCCCGTTTCAACATTGCGTATAACATACCATGTTCCGTTGTTAATTCCATCGGTACTTGTCTGAAACAAATCTCCGACTTTAAGATATCCGCGCTTCTTTTGTCCGGAAGAAGTAAATTCGACAAAATAGTATCCTTGATCCTGCCATAATACCGTATAAACCGTTGAGCTGCTTGATACGCTTCCGATTGATGAACCGCCCGGTTTGTCATATATATTGGAAGTGCCTTGCCGTGCATTTACAGTCCATGTCGGATAAGGATTGTACTCAACATAATCACCCGACCACGAAGTATCGTAAAGACGCACGTATCCGCGCTTTGTCCCGTTTGGTGCGCCATTGCTTCCATATGTGAAATACTCACAATATGCCCAGAAATCATTTTGATTATATTCATACCAGAGCATTTTAAGAAGCGTGTTGCTTACGGTTTGATCCGGAGAGGAAGACCAAAATCCGCTTGTCCCCGGACCGTTTCTTACAGTCATGGATGAATAAACATATCCGTTCGGATTGTATGGAAGCGTACCGCTGTTCAGTCCGAATGAAAGGTTTGAGCCAACCCGTAAAACACCACGAACACGAAATTTTTGGATTTGAGTTGGTGCGGAATAACCTATTTGTGCATTTTGCCAAGGATTATAATCACCGCGTATATCGATAATGCCTCCGCTTGCGTACATTAATCCGGCATATTGATTTACGCTGCTGCTCACATTAAGCGTTCCTCCGCTTACTTCAACATAACTGTAATCAAGCGAAAGTGAACTATTCAGGTTGAAAGTGCCTCCGCTAACAAGAATCGCTCCGTCGTAAACCCAGACATATCCGCCTATTGTAACAGTGCCTGAAGAACTGATTTCTCCTCCGGACAAATCGGCTGTTCCCGAAATGCTCACAGCGCCGCCGTTGACATTGATAAAACCGTCATAATGTACATCCATACTTCCGGTAACGACAAGGCTGCCTCCACCTGTGCCTATGCCACCTGAATTGATGGTAAGAGCGCCGTTTACAGTCAGAGTTTTCCCATTCAGGCTGATACCGTTTCCGTCAAAATAAAGATTTTCGTTGTAGGTCAGATTTTTTTGTAAATTACCATAAAGATATAAATGGCTGTAAGTTGAGCCGCTGAGATAATTACTGTAAACCTGTGTCAAATTAGCAGAAAATTGAGAAAGATTTATAGCAATCGGACGACCGCTGCCGCTGCATGAAACTGTATTGTTTCTCATTTCAAGAGTATTGGAAAGACATTTATCCACAGAAATTCCGTAATCCGATGCGTAAACAGCGCTGTTTGAAATGATTCTGACAGCTCCCGATCCGGAATAATTTACCTCAGCACCTATATCCGCGTTTGAGATATAATTACCGTTGACATAAATTTCTCCGGTGCCTGTTCCCGAAATAAACAGACCGCAATCGGAGGCTCCGTAAATGCTGTTATCCCAAAGTGAAACATTGCCTGAACCGTTGCCGCCGACCAGAATCCCACAATCGGCAGATGAGCTTACAATGTTATCATCAAAGAAAACCGTACCTGTGCCGCTGTTCAGGAGCGCAACCGCGCACTGGCGGCTTGTACCGGACGAATCGTAGATGCTGTTATTTATAAACATAACATGACCGCCGGTTTCGGACAGAGTATATATTCCGTCACCGCCTGTATTTACAGTGATATTATTGTTTTCAAGTCGAACGGTATGTGATGTATCAATATAAAGACCTATACCTGCAATATCAGAACTCCCGATATAGCTTTCTCCCATGAGTATAAGACCGTAACCGGAATTTCCGCCATATGTCATACCGGATATATTCAGATTTTCGCCGAAGAAATATCCGTTTTCATCAACATACAGAGCTTCCCATGCTGAATTGTTCAGTCCTTTTATTGTTATTTCGCCATTGGTTCCATCAGCATTTAATGTGCCGTAAACAAAAATATTTGAACCTTGCGGCATATTAAGAATAGCGTTCGGCAGAATAGTTGCTTTTACATCAGACGGAACGACGAAATCGCCGGATGGCGCAACATCTCCGCCTACGATAATAAGAATTTCCGTCAAATAACCGATATTAAGTGCATTATCCAAAACCGATATTTCAATTTTAAAATATGTATTTGAAGGGACAGATATATAACCGGGTGCGGCACTGCCTCGGTAATACCAGTTACTCCAGGCAGACCAACCGTTTGATTCCGGAAATTGAATTCTGAATCCCCAATTTGCTATACCGTTGCCGTTATCGGTAGGAGTAAACAGCAGATAAGATGTATCCTCGTCACTGTCCTCTGTATCCACTTCAATTAGTCCGGTAGGATTAAAGATGCCGTATGACGCTAAAACCTGTCGGATTGTTACGTTGCCTGCCGCGTCAAGTGCTGCGAAGGTATACCAGCCGTAATCTGAAACAACAATTGTGTTCACGGTTACGACTGTTCCGTTTTCAAGGAAATAATCAGCATCACGTTTTCCTGCCGCCCACTTTTTTGCCAGCAATCCGCTTTCATAATCAGCGGCAGTAAAGGTAAATGTTTTATCACTTCTTTGCAAGCTGACTGTCGGTACGGTTTTATCAATATTTGTAATTGTTCTGATTGAGGGAGAAACCGACCATCCGGCAAGGTTGTAATATGCCACATAAAAATATACATTTTGAGAGACTGTCAGCTCACCGTCATAAAGATACCATGGACCCTGAGAAGTAGGCCCGTAAAGGCAAAGCAGAGCGTCATCCGGATAGTCAATGGTAAATGTGATATCCTGATTTGTCGGAGCCGTTGTATTCATGGTAATCCCTACTGTTGATAAAGGACTGAGCTTTCGCTGACTAATCATTGATGTTGTTGACGTGGATAAATATTTCTCTAATCCGACACGGCTGTTAAGTGTGATTTTTCCTTCTGAATATAAATCTCCGGCAGTTATAAAGGCAGAACCTGACGGCAATGGAGTTTTTCCTGTCAGATGATTTTTCATGACTGTCAGGTCGGAGCTGTCGATATATCCGTCCCCGTCTAAATCTCCGAACAGTACCGCGGTAAATTCATAGATTTCATCTTGGCTGCGAATAATATTGATACGTGTTCCTGTACCAATCCGGTCACTGTCAGCAAGAGCTGTTCCATCCGGTCGATAAGCCTCTATATCATAGCCGTCAAAATATTTAAGATAATCAAGAGTGTCTTCTTCATAATATCCGCTTAAAAGACGTGTCGGTCTAAAGGTACAGGTGAAGTCAGCCGACAAATCACTTTCTATTTCATCAGCGTCAACGGACGAAACCGCAAAAGAAAACTCAAAGCCCTCAGTCATTCCCGGAATGGCAATATATGTTTTGGGGGTATTGGAAATTAAATATCCGTTTATATAAAAATTATATGATTTAGCGCCTACTGCCTCATCCCAATAAAGATGTATAACGCCGTCTTGCATATAGCGGACGGATAGACCGCTCGGAATATCACTTTGAGAAAAAGTTATACCGGAAGATAACGACATATTGTCGCCCGTGTCCAAAATCGCGGAATTCAACATTTTTTGTTCACCGTCGAACAAAAGAGTTCTCTGATATTGCTCGGCATTTTCGAACAGTGAAGAATCGGGAGCCATAGAACTGTTTTCGGAGGTGTCAAAAATATTTTCTGTTAAGCTGCCGTCTTGTTCAAAAGAAGTGATGCTGTCCATGTCCGGATTGGACATTATATTTTTCACTGTGTTAAAAGAATTGTCCAAAGAATCTTTTGTCAGGAAGTCAGGCAAAACGGGGAATTGCGCCTCGCAAGGAATTATTGCTTGTTTTTGGTTTGCGTCTTCTCTTTGCGGCATATCTCCTACGCCAGAAGCTCCTGTGTAGGCGGCAAATATCATACCGATTTCAGAGCCGTTCGCATAATTTGTACCGCCGATTCTTGTGAATTTATCGGTAAAAAGGTGTTTCCCTTCGGTTGTGTCGATATATGGAGCCAAAACCTGATCGTGGGCATCCGACAGCACATTTCCGAAAATTCGGACAAAACCGTTTTGAACAATCGGAACGTCAAAGGTCAGAATAATGTTGCTTGAGTCCGATACCACGGCGGTTTTGGCATGAACAAGCCATCCGTCCATGTCCGCCGCGTTGTCGGTTTGTGTGACAGCAAACAGCAATTCAGGCTCAGGTGAATTTATGCGTACAGACTCGTTGAATTTAAGCTGAACGGTATTTTCATTGACAAGCTCTGCAGTCGGATTGCACAGCCAGGGATTGCGAAATCTGATTGTTGCAGCATCGTGTCCGTCGTTGCCTTGAACATCTGCTTTTAAAAAGCCTTTGCCATCAGTCATTCCGGCAATTCCCGACATTGTATCGTCATCGTCAATGTTTGGTTCGCTTATTGCAATAACTCCGTTAGGCGGCAAAGCCTTTTCAAATGTAACCGCAAAGGTTTTTGAAGTTCTTTCCTCAAATGATAACGCATTAATTTTCGAGGCTTCAGCATCATCTGAATCATATGCTGAAATATATTTCCACGAGTCATTGCTTATAAATTTGGTGTCGTACCTGAAGTTAAGTAAAACTTCATCCGGTTTTGGGAATGTGACATCAACCATTTTATTCTCAAGAACGTATTCGGTTTCACCTATTCCTTCAATAACAAAAATGCCGCTTTTTGTTATCTCTTCCCAAAAATAAAAGGAATATCTGTCGGATGCTTCTCCTTCAGCTGTACCGACAGCTTTGATACCCTCCGCATCAATTGAAATGCGCCATTCTGCTTCTGATTGGCTAAGTGAATCGGTCAGATAAATCTTTGAAAGGAAATCTTCAAATAATGATACAGGCTTATTGAAAGTTACTTCCATAGTTCTGTTATCATCCGAATCAGGCTGCGCCGACAAGATACTAATCGGCATTTCGGCAGATACGGTGGTAATTGTGTTGTTAAATAATGTAAAAATTGCAACTGCCGATAAAAACAGTGCAATTATTTTTGTACTCTTAGATGTTTTTTTCATAGAGATTCCTCCTGACTTTTTGAAATAATGATTTTTTCAATACTTTTCCTTGTATTGAAAACTGAATCAAACCACCTTTCCCAATTAAATTTGATTTCCATTATATTACATTTCCCCTCTCTTTGCAATGATTACTATCCGGGTTTTTCAAACTTAGATTATGGCTTTATCGCCGATGAATCCATTTATATACCCATATCAGCATATTGACGAAATTCGCTGTTTTCTCCTTGCAATCACCAATCCAGAAAATATCATTTTGATGGCATACATTTTCCACATGAAAATCATATAAAGCGTACATTGCTTTGAAAGCTCTGGGATTTCTTTTTTTGAGCAGGTCGTAAATCATATAATTTTCCTCGTTTTTCTGAGTGGCGCAGAATATGAGGATATCAAGGACGGTGAATCTGAAATGTTTTCGAAATTCCGAGACATTTTTTATTAAAGAAACAGATGATATCGCAGTTTTTTCGGTCAGGAATTCATACAAAGCCTTTGCCCTGTCATATCCTCTATTACAATCACAGACGATCATTACACTGATGCCTTCACCCCAACCAATAGGAGCGGTATCCATGTCTGATTCCTTGATTTGTTCATAGAGGATTCTTTCTATCCGGTCATTATCAAGAAAGCTTTGTATTTCCGCTAAAAATTTTTCCTGATTCTTTTTTACTCTTTTTCGCATATGCTTTCCCCTTATAATTATTGTTTGTCGAAGGTTCCCTGATCGTCAAAACACACAATGATAAATTTGCAATCTGGCAGGCTTTGATTGATACTAAGGCTCGCTTTGCTTGAACGTAAAATCTCAAAAATGGTCATATAACCTATTCCTTGACCGCCTGTTTCAGAATGTGTGGTTGTTTTTTCACGTCCCAGTTTTGCAAGGGTATCATTGTCAAACCTAACGCCGTTATCGGAGATTTCTATGCTGAAAATATCGTCTGTTTTTAATATGCTCGCAGTTATTTTTTTGTTTTCGGATTCACATGCATCAACAGCTTTAATTGCGTTTTCAATAAGGTCGGCGATAAGTGTTTCAAGCTGTCTGACAGAAATAACGCTGACTATTTCGCTTACGTTTTGGTCGATATTTACCACGAACGTTATATTCCTTTGACGCGCAACCTCTGACATATATAAAAGCATTGCGTCTATGATAATTATTCCGGTCAAAGGTATGTCGTAATTTCCGCTGTCTGAATTGTCCGAGCGTAATTCTTTAAGCTCCGAAAGCAACTTGATTGCTTTGCGCTTTGTTTTGCAGTCACTTGATTCCTTCGCAAGAATATCTACTGCTTTGTAAAGTGACATCAGCGACTTTTTATCCTTATGAACCTGTGACACCAAAATGTCATGCGTCTTCATCAGGTCTGTATATTTCGACATGCTCTTTTCCTGTGAGATTTTATGTACCAATTTATTGAAAGCAACAGTCTTTTCTCTTTTTATCCAGAATATTGCTCTGAAAACACACATTACTATGCCCGACAGTGCAGACAGAGTTCCCTCAATTGATAGTGATTTATTTTTTGTCAGACTGTACAAAACAAAAATAACACCGGTTACGAAAACACAGATGCCGCTTATACCGCTTTTATGAGGTGCAGACATTTTAATCTTTAATTTCATCAAAACCGGAGGAAATGCAAATATCATTAAACATGAAATCACGGTCATACGAAAATCGAAATTTGGAACGCCGAACAGCACAACGAACACGAAGGCTGTAATCAAGGCGCAAAGCATTTGAACAATATATACCGCCGCAAACGAAATCATGAAATAGATAAAGGTATCCATAAACCTTTCCCGTTTCATAAGAGATATAACCGGACTTAAGAAAAGAACTGTCAAGACTGACCTGACCGGTCCGCCGAAAAAAAACGATAATCCGAAATGAATGATAGAAAAAAGCAGTGCGAACGGAACAACAAAAACTTTGTTGTGAATATTATTCACTTTAGTTATTGCCGCATATACCAAAAATCCTGACGTTCCGATAGAAATCGCTTTCAGAAGCATATTTGCATCCATTTAGACTCCTTCTTACCTTTTCGTAAGGCTTCGTAAGAATGTAATTCAATTATGAAAATCTCTCTTCTTGATACCCTTGAATTATCAACGAGGAAGGGAGTTTTTATCGTGTGGGAACGCTTTTGGTTAAATTTTAAGTGGCTGCTGTTCTGACATTACAGCAAAAATTCCGACGTCAGGGTATGACTTGTTCATGCCCTGAATTTTTCTGCGTAGTAACAGATAAATTCCTTTGGTCTTGGAGTTGCTGTTGTGTAGCTCAGTTCAACGGTATAGTGACGGGCAAGCTCTGACAAATCCGTTTCCCGCCATGCCTTGTTGATTGCGTTTCTGATTGCTTTTTCTATGCTTTGGTCTGATTTTTTGTATTTTCTCGCCAGAATTGGATAAATATGCTTGCTGAGACTCAAATCTTTGCTGTCATGCATGGACGCGATATATATGCTGTCTATCAGATATGCAAAACCGTCCATATCATATGTGATTCCGATACTTTTCAGTTCATGCCGAACAGAAGTTTTGATACATTCCTCACTTTGGGCGGGACGTATGCATGTTACTTCATTATCAGCACCTGTAAAATAGTTGTACGCAAAATCAAGCACTAATTGCGGAGAATAATCAGGCTTTGATTTAGTAAAGACGAAATCTGCTCCGCATTGACGCGCAAAAGAGTGCGTCCGGTCAGAGGTAATAACAGTAATGACAATAATATATGGTCTTTTCTTCATTTCGACTTTTCTAAGCTCACGCAAAAACCGAATGCCGTCGCCGTCACTGTTGTTAAGCTCAAGGTCAAGTAATATGACGTCAAAACGATCTCTTTTCGCAAACTCAAGCCCGGAGCTGCACCCGTTCGCGGTATGCAACATATGTATGCCGCCTTGCCGGATGACTAAATCCGAATATTCTTTACAATGGGCGTGGTCATCTTCTATCAGGAGGATTTTCATTTTTTTCATGGAATCCCTCAATGTGACATCATTTTGAAATTTTTTGATATTGCGGTATAAGTTTCTGCTTTTGAAAATATTTGTGCAAGCTCAAAGGCATTTAACGGATAATTTATTATATTATACATTACTGTCAATGATTTTGTAAAGGGCTATAATTTTAACAACAAATATTCGAGGTGGGAACGCTTAATGGAAAAGAAACAAATGCGCATTATTAATGTAGGCAAAAACATTAAGCATTTCCGAAAGCTTAGAGGTTTAACTCAAGAAAAAGTTGCAGAAATGGCATCTATATCAACCGGATATTACAAAAGTCTTGAAAGCAAAAATGAAGAATCGCCAAGTTTGGAAACTCTTATGAATATTTGCATGGCATTAGATGTTCCTATGGAATTTATAGTCAAAGATTGTGAAATTGAAGTTTTTCAGGAGTTTTGCAATTATAAAATCAAGAGCGAAATTAAAGCTTCTCCCCAAGCAAGAAAACTTGTTGCTGCTTCATTGTTTACCATCTATGACTTTATGAATGATTCAGATGATAATCATAGTGATGACAAGACAACAGATAATTAAAACTGAAAGAAAAACAGCCAACATTTGAAAAAATGAAGGCTGTTTTTTCGTACAATAACAATCTGAAAAACTTCAATAACTGTACTGCGGTATAATAGTAAAAATATTGATTCCGCATAAAAATATAGATAAAAATAAAAAAAGTTTTAAATTAAGATAAAAAACACCCTGTAAAACGCCCTGATTTTTGGGGATAGGTGAAAAGACAATTTTTTCTTTCACCTATCCCCTTATTTTTTTTATGCAATTAAATTGTCTTTTCAGGCTCTTTGACAATCGAATAGACATTCATCAAATACATTCCTTTTATTATCGCCGAAAACGTAAGCCGCGTCGGTAAATGCGCCATGACCTCACATATGAGAGAGCGAAAAACATTTGACCGTAAATGCAGGACAGCTTCCTGTAAGGCCGTGACAGATAAAAGGGACAATGATACTCCCGCCCAGCCACAGAATCACGCAATGGGGGCGGCTCGGAGAGAACCTCGGAGGGGACAGTGCAGACCGGATGGTCTGTTATTCCCGTGGAGCTGTTACGCTGACAGCCGTTTGATGACTTCCCGCAATACCTTGGGGTGTCGAGGACAAATAAAGGTATTTTACTATATCAAACCAAACACAATGCGGATTTATACGGAAGACTTTTTGATGCTTCCACAATCTTAAAAGCATTGTGTTTGGTTTTTACTTATTGATTATATATAAAGGAAGGTTAAAAGCATGGAATTACAAGTAAGCAGAGGAGATATTTATCTGGCAAATTTATCTCAAACAGTCGGATCAGAGCAAGGCGGAACAAGACCCGTTCTTATTATCCAGAACAATGCCGGAAACAAGCACAGTCCGACAACGGTTGTCGCCGCAATAACAAGCGCTCCTAAGACAAAAGCCACAATGCCGACACATTATCCTGTGCCGAGAAACAGCTGACTTGAAAAAGATTCAATCGTTTTGCTTGAACAACTCAGAACCATCGATAAAAAGAGGTTATCTAAATATATATGCACTGTTGACAAGGAGATCATGGACGGAATTGACTGCGCCATAATTGCCAGTTTAGGGCTTGAAAATTTTCAGCACACATAAACAACGATTGACGATTATATAAATACAGTGTCAAACAACTTTATTATTTCAGGTTGATTTTCATTTTGCACATTTGCTTTAATTGTATTTGTTAATTTATAATACAAACGAGGCAAATGTGCTTTTTGTTTTAGGAGGGAGCAGATGCAAAAAGCAGATAATAATGCTAAGAAATGCAAAGATAGTCGATTAAATAATGTAATAATCCTTACAGATGAAAAAAACACAATTATTGAACGTCAATTGATAAATTCTTTACTTGAAAGCATTTCATCTTTAAACAAAGATTACGAGCCTCAAATTCACACATGATATATTAGGAGGACTTATGAGTATTATCGAAAAAATCAGAACAAAAAAAACTGTTGTCAGGGCTGTTATATATGCGCGTTTCAGTTCTGACAATCAGCGGGATGAAAGCATTGATGCTCAAATAAGAGCTATCAGGGAATATGCCAAAAAAAATGATATTGTTGTTGTCGGTGAATATATTGACAAGGCACGTTCCGCCATGACAGACAACCGCCCGGAATTTTTGAGAATGATCAGCGAATCAAAGGAAAATTTGTTTGATATCGTCCTTGTTCACAAGCTTGACCGCTTTGCAAGAAACAGACAAGACAGTATTGGATATAGGATGCAGCTTAAAAGGCATGACGTTTCGCTTGTAAGCGTTCTCGAATATATTGATGAAAGTCCGGAAAGCATTATTCTTGAATCAGTTCTGGAAGCAATGGCAGAATATTATAGCAAAAACCTTGCCAGAGAAGTAAATAAAGGTATGCGTGAAAACGCACTTAAAGGCTTGCATACAGGTGGTTTACCGCCGCTTAGATATGATGTTGATCCCGCGACAAAAAAATTGATTATCAATGAAAGGGAAGCGGCGTCAGTCAGACTTGTTTATGACTTGTTTCTTCAAGGATATGGCTACGACAAAATCATAAACGAACTCAATCTAAGAGGATATAAAACAAAAACAGGCTCTGCTTTTGGGCACAATTCAATTCATAATATTGTGCGAAATGAAAAATACAAGGGAACATATATATTTAACCGCTCGGTTTCCAAAGATGTAGACGGTAAGCGAAACCATAATAAAAACAAGGATGATGAAGAAATTATCCGAATTGAAAATGCCGTTCCTGTTATTATAAGCACAGATGAATTTGAACAGGTTCAGAAAAAAATTGCCGCCCGAAAAAATACGAGAGCTTGCAATAACGCAAAAGAGATTTATTTGCTGTCGGGAAAAATATTTTGCGGCGATTGCGGTTTTACAATGAGTGGAAACAAAAAACTTTCCGGACGCAATAAAAATCTTCTTGTCACTTACAGATGTGTAGGGAGAAAAAACAAGCATACTTGTCTGAATAAAGACATCCGCCGCGAATATATAGAAACCTATGTGCTTGATATTTTGTCCAAATATCTCTTTGATGAAAAACTGATTGACCGTCTTGTTACAGAATATCATTCCTACCTTCTTGAAACAAATGCTGATGTTGTCGCAAAGAGAGACAATATCAAGAAAAAAATCAACGAACTTACAAAGGAAATAGGTAATCTTATTAACTTAGTCGCACGAACAGGCTCAGAAATGATGGCGGACAGAATAAGTGAACTTGAAAAGGAAAAAATCTATCTTAATGCTGAATATACACAGGCTTGTTCAAGCGCTTCATGTTCAGAGATTACAAAGGAAGATTTAACAGAACGATTTAATTTAGCAAAAAGCCTGCTAAAAAGCGGAGTGCTCACGAACACAAAGAAATTAATTGAATTATTTGTCAATAAGGTCTTGATTTTCTCAGATCATGTTGAAGTAATATTTAATTTTCATCCGGATTTAATTCCACCGCCAGTAATCGAAACTGGCGGCGGAAACCGGAACCTTGACAACATAATAATGATTGATACATACATAGGTGGACAGAGGAAAATACAACCCGCCTCCACCACAGAATCCACTTGTCAAAAAGAGGGCTTTTCAGAGACAAGTGGACAGGGGACAAAACCCCTCGCCTCCACCACGTTTTCCCCTGTCCGCCCTTTTGGGCGGGCAGGGGATTTGCTTTTATAAAACCTCGAAACCCCTTGCAAACAGGCGGTTTTGATGATGATATGTAAATCCTGACCCTCCGGGTCAGGCGCGCCGTTTTCATCCTTGACAACAGGGGTCAAGATGTTGGTCGGCACTTTGTTGATGTGAATTTGAACATAGTCGGGGTAAACGGTTACTCGGTTCAGATAAAGGTTCAAAAGCTGCTTGCGCTGCGGCAGGTCGCCGCTACGATACAGTTCCTGCGCTCGACGATAAGCGGCGATGATTTCTTGCTCGTTCAGGCGGTTAGCAATCAAGCTTTGCTCCTCTTGCTCGATTTGAATGGTCAAGGTCTGCTTGTCTGTTTCTAATTCTTCAAGGTTTTTGAGCAGCGACGGGCTACCTGTTTGCGTGATAACCGAAACGATGTTGTCAATCTGCCGTTGCAGGTCGTTTTTGCCGCTGTATAGGCGATTAAGCATTTTTGCACCATCACCTGCAAGTTCCTCGTGAGCGGCGTAATAAGCGTCAATCAACGCTGGAATACGCTCTTCTGAAAAGACGATTTCGCCGATTTTCTTCAAAATGAAATCCTCAATATAATTGCGGTTGACCTCTTTGTTGTGGCAGTGCATATCGCCGTGGTTGTGATGATGCGCGCAACGGTAGGTCACGAGCAGGTTCTTGTTTCTTCCCGAATGCTTGCGGTTGCCGTTGAAGGAACCGCCGCACAGCCCGCAGAAAATCTTGCCCACAAGCAGATAGCTTTCCTTCGCTCGCTGATGCGGCGCAACGTGGGAGCGGCTCTTTAGTATCGCCGCCACGCACTCAAAGGTTTTGTCGTCCACCAAGACGGGCATACCGCCGGGGATGCGGATGATTTCATCATCTGGCTTGCTTTGGTGGTTGTTGCGCTTGTGGGAATGATTCTGCGCAACCGCGCGGTTAAAAATATAGATGCCTTTATATTTCTCGTTGCGTAAAATCTCCGTAATGCTGTTTTTGCCGAATGGGTTGCCGTTGCGGGTCTTGTAGTCGAGGCGGTTGAGTTCGGTGATAATCTCGCTGTAACCCAC
>JGI994J12354_10002341_pt1 | contig 18599 bp, 13 predicted proteins | sample IntmicLarv3ML3BL_FD_12354 | JGI IMG/M metagenome (IMG submission 12354)
TTTTTCGAGAAGCGGGGCTTATTAATGCGCAAGCGTGGCAGCGCAAAGGTTATTCCATTTTGTCACCAACTGCGTTAAGAAAGGCCATGGGTTTTCCTTTCTATTTCTAGTATTTTATGGTACAATTAGTTCATAATACTAAGGAGGTCGTTATAATGGATTGGCGTTATCTTCTTTCAACGAAGAGATTAGGCGACGAAATAGTCGTAAATTCATATTCTGAAGAGAAGTACCCTCGCAGTGAATTTGAAAAAGACTATCGCCGTATTATCAGCAGTGCATCGTTTCGACGATTACAGGATAAAACGCAAGTATTTCCCCTTGACCAAAGTGATTTTGTACGTACTCGCTTGACCCACTCTTACGAAGTGGCAGCATTGGCGAAAACATTGGGTGTAATGTTGCCTGCCGCTTTGGCAAGAAGAAAGCTCAAAGAGGAAGGGCTTTTAAGTGAGTCCGAAAAAGAAACTGAAAAAGATGGCGAAAAAGACGCTAAAATAAAGGCGATAAAACAATCTTTCAAAGAAACGTTTAAGGATGTTCCTGATATTCTTGCATGTGCAGGATTGCTGCATGATATCGGAAACCCCCCCTTTGGCCACTTTGGAGAGGAAATAATAAAAAAGTGGTTCTCTTGCAATTTGAAAAAGTTTTCTATAAAAAAGCCTGGGCAGAAACAGGAGCAGGAGCAGGAATTCTCCATTGATGGCGAATTACAAGACATTCATTTCCAAGACTTGATTCATTTTGATGGCAATGCACAAGCATTGCGTGTTTTGGCAAAATTGCATTTTCAAGATAGCGACAACGGATTGAATTTGACGTCTGCCGTTTTGAACGCAATGATAAAATACCCCACGCCTTCTGACGAAATAAAGGCGGAGGGCAGTGAAGGCTATACCCTCATAAACAAAAAAATGGGATACAACCAAAGTGAGAAAGAGGTCTTTGAGGCCATCACAGGCAATACGGGAGCCGGGAAAAACCGTCACCCACTCGCTTTTCTCCTGGAGGCCGCAGATGACATAGCATATAAAACTGCGGATATTGAGGATGGTTATAAAAAGGGGCTTTATACGCTGGATGAACTTCTTGCGTATGCAAACGCTTGTATAGAAGAAATCAAAACCGAGAAGCCCGAATATTGGGAGATTAAATATGTTGAGGAATTCTTTGACGAACTGAAGGAGTTTAGAGAGAAGGCCCGTTCCGCTAAATATAAAAAGAAGATCAATAATCTGGATTTATACGCCATACAAAATTGGGTTCCCTACGCACAGGAATGGTTGCTGTATTGCGCCACCTATGGCTTCGAAAGCCATCATGATAACATCATGGCTGGAACCTATTATAAGGATTTATTCCATGAGACAAACCACCAGGAAACTGTAAAAATTATAGATAGTATAATGAGGAAATTTATTTTTCCCAATCGGAGTATTGTAAAGCTTGAGCTCGCAGCAAACGAAATTCTTTCAAGTTTGTTAGATAAATTTGTCAGTGCTGCTTTGTATCATGATAAAAAATATAGTAGCAATAATTATGTGGAGATTCAGGCATATAAACGTCTCTATAATCTAATCTCCGAAAACCACCGTGAGGCATATAAATTGGCGCTGGAAGAGTTCACAAGCGAACCCAAGGAGGAGGAAGAACTTAGAAGATACGATATATACCTGCGCTTGTTATTGGTTGTTGACTATATAAGCGGAATGACGGACTCTTACGCAAAGTCACTTTATCAAGAGTTAAATGGAATCTATGGCTTGAGCGGAATTTATTGATCCAATTTCCAAAAAACCGTCGGGAAGAATGAATTCTTCCCGACGGTTTTATCTTAACTTAGGCCACCAGCTTTTAGTGAGAGCCTTTGCGCATGGGCTTTCGCCAAAGCAGTGCAAATGTTCTCGTCACTGGGCGGATACCATTTCTCAAGGTTGAGTTCATAGCTCGGCAGGCTTTAGTCGTCAAACCCGAACTTTTTCATCTGTCGATAGAGCGTTTTTCTGGAAATGCCTAAATATTCTGCTGTGTTTGTCTTATTGTAATGATTGCGCAGTAGCGCATATTCCAACGCCGGTCGGGTGAGCTTTCGGCCATCCGGCTTAAAGTGCTCCTCTGCCGGAAGCTCAATCGGCGGCGGCTCCCACGCAGTCGGACTCTGTGGCTCCGCAACCTCTGAAATACCCAGGTATGCCCGGATAATCTCCGGTTCAATCACATCGACAGAATAGAGCTGCACGATGCCTTCGATGAGATTTTGCAGCTCACGCACATTGCCCGCCCACGGAAACTGGCGGAGCAAGAGCTTGGCCTCCACCGATAAGGTCATCAAATTGGGCTTGTTGATACGGGCGGAAACGGAGCGGATAAAGTGCTCAGCGAGGAGCACCACGTCATTTCTCCGCTCCCGCAGCGATGGAATCACTAGGCGCAGCGTAAAACGATAGTATAGGTCGGCTCGAAACTTTTTTTGCTCAATGAGCTGGTTGATGTTGGCGTTGGTGGCAGCGATAACCTTGACGTCAATATTCGTTACCACATTGCTGCCAAGGCGCATAAAGCTCTTTTGCTCAATCACCCGCAGCAACGTCACCTGCAAATCTAGCGGCATATCGCCGATTTCGTCCAGGAATACAGTGCCCGAGTCTGCCAACTCGAACTTGCCGATGTTGCCGTTCTTTTTGGAGCTTGTAAAGGCACCGCCCTCGTAGCCAAAGAGCTCACTGGCAATCAAATCCCGGGGCAGAGTGGCGCAGTTGACGACGATAAAGGGCTTGCCCCGCCGGTCGCTGGCGTTGTGAATGGCCTGCGCAATGATGTCTTTGCCCACGCCGCTCTCGCCTAAAATCAGCACGTTACTGTCATTTTTGGCAATGGCTTTTGCCAGTCGCAGGCAGTCCACAAATCGAGGGTCGTCCCCCAAAATATCATCGAAGGTCATCAAGGCGTTATTGCCGATTTTCTTTGACACATTGGAGGAGATGTCCTTGGCGGAGGTGATAAAAAAGCGAACGCCCCGAATGGACAAATGCTTTTGATAATAGGCCTCTGTCGCCACGATATAGACGCTCTCCACCCCTTTGATGCTCAATGTCATATTTTGATCGGGGACATCTCGCCCCTCCTCAATGATAGACCAAAATTCCTCATTTTTCGGCAGCGGGTCAAACATGGCTTCTACGGGCTTGAAGTATAGGTTTTCATACTCCATGCCGAACACGTGAAAAAGCGTTTCATTATGATAGAGCGTATATGTTTTTCCTGTTTCCAGGTTAATGTCTATGGTAAGCATACCCTTTGTTTCTTTGTTGTAGAGGTCGTAGAGGGTATGGGTCATAAAGAGGTGGAGCGCCACGTCATTCGCCGCAGCAGCCGCAAGCATGAGATAGTCCCGGCTTCGGCTCTCGTGAGGGGCAATGACGGCCACGCCGCCGAAAACCACAGTTTCGTCCCTTTGATGTTTGTCGCCAATTAGGTAGGGTGAGAAGTAAACCGCTGTATCAATGAGCATGTGGCAGAAATTTTCTTCTCCGACCACTGCCATATCCTTTTTCAGTTCAAGACCGAGAGACACCGCATTGGTGCCGATAGATTCCTCTGACCAGTCTGTGCGCGGGGCGATGCCCTTGCGCTCGCACCAGATATGAAAGCTCTCCTGGCCGTAAAGCTTGAGCAGGCAGCCGTTGCGGTCAAAAATGGCAAAGCCGAGACAGGGCGTTTCCGAATAGCCCTCAAGCAGAGAAAAGAAACGGTTGGAATAAGCATAGGCCTGCACTGACTCGCTTTTTATCGCCTGATACTTCTGCGGCGAGTACACGCGAAACGAGTCAGTATTCGGGCTTGTCCCTTTTTCATAACAACGTTGCCAACGGAGAGCCAAAGGCTCGGGCAGTGAACGAAAGTAGGTTCGATTGGTGTGCAGCAGTTCCCATTGAGCTTGCTGAAGATACATAGAATATCCCTCTTTCCTCTCGTCGTTTTTTATACAAAAAGCATATCACAACAGCGTTTTCTGTGCAATAGTTTGCTTATTATTTCGCAAAGAATGGTTTGGTCTGTGCACCGAAAACGTCAAGAAGGCGGAAAACTCATTGTGAGTTTTCCGGCCTCTTGGCTTTCTTTTGTAAAAAATGTGCACTAAGGCCAATTGGGGAACAGGGTAAAGAGAATTACTGCTACTATGGTGACGATAATTGGAATCACCATATTTGCCCAGAATACGGGAATATAAGCATCCTTATGAGTTTCCTTGCAGACACCATTGATGACTGTCACAACAAAACCATTATAGGGCATGGTATCCAGACCAGTGGAGGAAACAAGCATTACCCGGTGGAGAATCCCCATACTCATACCCCGAGCAGCATAAATGGGCGCAAGAATCGGAGCTGCCAGACCCAGACCCCCGGAACCAGAACCACAGACACCAGCGAGGATATTTGTTGCGACGGCAACAGCGACAAGGTCGGGCCCCGGAATGCTCGTCATGGCATTTACCACGGCGTTAAAGCCGACAGCCGCTGACACGACACTGCCAAATCCGACGACTGTAGAGGTGTTGCTCACTGCCATCATTGCATTGGAAATGCTGGCAGTGACGTGCTCCATGACGGTTTTTTCCTTCGGAACAAAGTTGCGCATTAAAATGAAAGCAAGGACAGAACCGAGAAAGACACCGTATTCAATCGGAACGATGGCTTTTTCTCCGACTTTCACATTGATGGCAATTAGTGACAAGATGAGGGGTAGAAGAGCGATGAAAGCCCCGGGTACCTCTTGCTCGTCGTTGAACGTGTCAAAGGGCTTGGCAACAAAGTGCTCTTTTTTCTTCGCTCTTGCAATATGAAGGTTGAAATAGACCACGCCGAGCACTAAAGTCAAGATAGTACAGGCAAAGCCTACTGTTGCGTGGGTCATTAGGTCGGTGCCGAGGGCGTTGACCAAAACTACCTGTGAAACCTGCGGGTTGCCCGGGCCGATGGCTGAAAAGGTGCAACAACCGAAGATGATGACACCGGGAACAAAGCGGCGGGGAATGTCTGCTGCACGAAATATCTCCAGTCCAATGGGGAACAAAGAGAAGCACACGACAAAGCCGGCAATGCCACCGTAAGTGAGGATGCCCGTGGCGAGAATCATGGCGAGTACTGCATTTTTTGCGCCAAACACTTTAAGCAGAAGGCGGGCGATAGATTTTGATGCACCGGTGATTTCGTACACCTTTGCCATCATAGAACCCGCCAGGAAAATTAGAAAGTTGTTTCTGAAAAATCCAACAAAACCGGTCATATAGTTGACTTTAATGGCCTCGTAAATGTCGAGCCCGCCGGTAAGGGCGACAATCAATGAGACCGAAATGGCGGCAACAAAAATATTGATGCCCTTCATCACCATGAAAGCCAAAAGACCTAAAGCAATAACCATTCCAATGATACTGATGGTAGCTTGCATAAGCTTTCTCTCCCTTGCTTGTTTTTTATTGAAACCAATACGCAAAACGGTGCGCCTCGCTTTTTGCAAAGCGCACCGTTTTGTTATCTATGGTTGTTATGCGAAAATGGTGAACAAGATAATGGACAAAATGGTGGTGCAAATCATGGTGAAGGGGATGGTGATGAACACAGGACCATAGCACTCTTTGTAAGTATCGTCACAAATGCCGTTGGTAACAGTGTTAATCATGCCGTTGTTCGGCAGAGTGCCGCCTGCCAGATTGGAGATGATAAGGGTTCTGTGCAGGGATTCTAGCGGAACCCCCTGTGCTGCATAGATGGGCCCGAAGATGGGGCCGCCCAGTGCAGCTGCGCCGGTGCCGGAGGCGCAGATGCCGCCGAGGAGGAAGCCGCCGACAGAAGCAGAGAGCAATGCGGGGCCGGGGATGCTGGTGAGGGTACTAATCAAGGTATCCCAGCCTGCGGAGGAGCGGGCAACTGTGCCGACAGCCACCATGGCAGAGGTTGCAATCGTTGCGCCGACGGTGCCGTTGAGTGCGCCGACGAAGTGTGTGGTGACGAGGCTGTCCTTATCCACACGGTAGCCGCGCAAAACGAGGTAGGCCAGCACTGCGCCGAGGAACACGCCGAAGCTGGTGGGTGTGAGCGGAGCACCTTCGCTATTTTTCAAGTTGATGCCGATGAGGGTGATGAGCAGGGGGATGAAGGCGACGAGGGGGCTGGGCAACTTGCGATCCTCGGCATTCACCGGGTCAGAATCTCTGGGGATGAAGTGCTCGCCCTTGGCCTTGGCTCTGGCGCAGACCCAATAGAGGAGTGCAAAGGACAAAACTAGTTGGAAAATGGTCAGTATGACGCTGATGCCGAAGGCGGCGGTGAGCGGAGTGCCCAGTGCGTTGGCCATAGCCACGTTGGTCAGCTGGGGGTTGCCAGGGCCGAAACCTGCGAAGGTACAAGCGCCCAGCATGATGGCGGCGGGGATAAAGCGGCGGGGAATGTCGGCGCTGCGATACACTTCTACGGCGATGGGATAGATGGCAAAGCACAGCACGTAGCCGTGGATACCGCAGTAAGCCATCAGACCAACAGCGGCGGGAATGGACAGCAGGGCGAACTTAGGCCCTGCGACCTTAACAATGCCCTTGGCCAGAGCGCTGGCGCCACCGGTGATTTCATAAATTTTACCCAGCAGTGCGCCAGCCAAGAATACTAAGAAGTTGCTTTGGATGAAGCCGACAAAGCCGGTCATATAGTTGGTGTTGAGCGCAGTGGCCAGAGGGATTTGACCGGAGAGCGCAATGATAATGGAAGCAACGATTGCAGCAATCAGTGCGTGATAGCCTTTGAAAATCAGGATACACATGACAACGAGAGCAACAACCATGCCGAAAATTGCAAGCAGTTCCATAAAATATTTCTCCCTTTCTCTTTTCCTAAAAATTACAGCTTGAGCGTTGCGTTTTTGGCAATCAGCTCATCAATTTGTGCAGCAGAGTAGCCGAGTTCTGTGAGAAGCTCGACTGTATGCTCACCGAGGAAGGGGGCATTTACGTGCGGTGCAGGCACAGAGGCACCGAACTTCACCGGTGTTCCGGCCATCATATCCTCCACGCCGTCACGGCCCTTGTACATGTAGAGCATGCCGTTGTCGAAGGCCTGCTCGTCGGTGAGCACGTCCTTAATCTGGTTGATTTTGTCGTGGGCGATGTCGTTTTCAATGAGCAGTGCGTCCCACTCCGGCCAGGTTTTTGTCAAGAAGATTTCGTCCAAAATGCGGACGAGGGCTTCGGAGTTTTCCTTCACAGCCGCCTGCGTATTAAAGCGGGCATCCTCAATGAGATCCTCACGGCCAACCATCTTCATGAAAATGGGGAAGTAGCGGTCATACACGATAACGGAGACCATAACCCAACGACCGTCTTTGCACTTGTATGTGTTTCTCAAGGGGCTGTCGGCCTTCAGACGAGACTTGGGGAACTGGTCGCCGTGGAACACAGACTGCACGAGAGCGGATTCGTTCCAAATACTCTGCGCATAGAGAGAGGTGATAACCTTCTCGCCCTTGCCGGTTTTCTCCTGCTGATATAGGCAAGCGGCAACGGCACCGGCCAGCGAGCAGGCCGTGGCCAAATCGCCGAGACCGAAGGGAGGCGTAAGCGGCGTTTCGCCGTTTTCGCAGAAGTCGATCATCGACCCGCTGCGTGCCCAATAGGCCACGGTGTCAAAGCCTGCGTTGTCGGCAGCTTCACCCTCGAGGCCGAAGCCGCTGAGGTTGCCCCAGATGATGTGCGGGTGCTTTGCGGCCATGGCCTCGTAGCTTAGCCCCATCTTATCCAGCGCTTTGAAACGGTAGTTAGAAATGAAAATGTTGGCGGTGGTGAGCAGCTTGTCCAGAATCTCTACGCCCTCAACGCTTTTGAGATTGATGGGCAGAGAGCGCTTGTTGCCGTTGAGCAGCTCCCAGTGCGGGTTCTGTCCTTCGTCGGCGCGCATACCGAGAATCCGGCTGCCGGTACGGGACGGGTCGCCTGCGGCGGGCTCAACCTTAATCACGTCTGCGCCCCAGTCAGCGAGGATTTTGCCTGCGCCGGGGCCTGCGCCATAAGCGGTAAAGTCCACCACGCGAACGCCTTTTAAGGGTTGATTCATTGCCATAAATAGTTCCTCCTAAATATTTTGATTGTCATTATTTAAGCTTTACATATCTTGCACACAGTGCTTTTGCAGGACTGAATTATTTTCCCTGGAACACGGGCGGCCGCTTTTCGAAGAAGGCTTGAATCCCCTCGCCCTTGTCCGCCGTCTTGCACAGACGGTCACCCCAATCGGTTTCGAGGGCAAGACCCTCCTCCAAGCTCATGGAATCGGCAGCAGCGACCAGTTCCTTGCAGGCTTGAATGCCCAACGGTGCGTTCTTGAGGATAGAGGCCATCAGCGCTTCAGCTTCCTCCATCACACTCTCCTGCGGGACAACCTTGTTAATCAAGCCGATGCGGGCAGCCTCCTCAGCGGAGACATTGCGTGCGGTGTAGAGCAGCTCCTTCGCCATCGCTGTGCCGATGATGCGAGGCAGGCGCTGGGTGCCACTGAAGCAGGGGATGCCGCCGAGCTTGACTTCGGGCAGGCTGAAGATAGCCTTTTCACCGGCGATGCGTAAATCACAGGCGAGAGAGAGTTCCGTGCCGCCACCGAAGGCGTAGCCGTTGATGGCGGCGATGACGGGCTTGCCCAGCGACTCCAACTTGCCCAAAATACGATGCATTTGAACGGACATCGCTCTGGTGATGCTGCCGTCGTCCTTCTTGGGATCAAGCTCGGAAATGTCGTTGCCGGAGATGAAGGCGCGGCCTGCGCCGGTGATGATGACGCCGAAAATGTCGCTGCGCACGGCGATGTCCTCAATGGCGTGCTCCAGCTCATCCTTGGTCTGGTTTCTCAGTGCGTTGAGCACCTCGGGGCGGTTGACAGTGATGGTGGCCACCCAATCCTTGACTTCAAAAATAATGTCTTGGTATTCCAATTATATTCCCTCCTAAGCTTAATTCCAAGTGAGCAGGCCGTTTTCTAAAATCGCCTGTTGCGTAGCGGTGTTGACCAGTCGGAATGCGCTCCGGCCTTCGTCGAGCTTCCACAGATGCAACGCAACCTCCGTGCCGGGGTAAACGATGTTACGCATCTGGGCGTCAATAGAGGCGAGCTTCTCCGGCTGTCCGGGGAAGAGGGCATTGATGGCCATGCGGCCAACATAGCCGTAAGCGCATAGGCCTTGCATAAAAGCACCCGGGAACCCGGCGGCCTTTGCGAATTCGGGGTCGGCGTGCACGGTGTTGGTGTCGCCGGAGAGCCGGTAAATCAGATGCTGGTTTTCCGCCATGTATGCCACAGAAACTACATCAGGCTCCTGCTCGGGGATGAGCTTTTCGCCTCTCGGATAGGCAGGGGAGCCCTCGGCGGTATAGGCGCCGAACATGGAGTCGCCGACATTGGTGAACACTTTTTCGCCGCTCTCGTCGTAGCCGATGAGCTCGCTGCGAATCACAGTGCTCTTGCCGCCCCGGTCAAAGACCTCAGTGATGGTGTCCTCAATGGTCAGCGTGCCGCCCTTGGGGTCAAGAGGCTTGTGCATGATGAGCTTGTGCGCCAGATGTAGGCTGTTTGTGCGGTCTAAATTTAGGGTAAAGCAGGCGTTGCTGGGCATGTCCCGCCGGGGCGTGATGCCAAAGGTGCCCCAGTAGGGGACTACGCCAAAAGTGGGCAACGCCTTGATGCCGACCTCGTATTGATACTCGAGCTCCTCGGCGGTTGCGCCGACACCCAGCGCATACAGGGCAAGGTCGCGCCAGGTGTAGGAAAAGGTCTCTTTCCCTGTGGAGAAGCCGACGATGCCTCTGTCCATTTCCTTCATCTTGGTTTCCTCCATTTCCCGCTTATTTCGAGAGCATGCTGGCCAGCACGATTTGCTGAATCTGGTTCGTGCCTTCGAAAATTTCAAAGATTTTTGCATCACGCATGAGCTTTTCCACCGGATATTCTCTCATGTAGCCGTAACCGCCCAGAATCTGCACAGCCATGGAAGCGCACTGGCTGGCACTCTCAGAGACATAAATCTTTGCAGAAGAGCCGATGCCGTCAAGGCTTTTGCCCTCTTCCAGCAGCTTGATGGCGTACATCAACGTGCTGTGGGAAACCTGCGTCATCTTGAGCATGTCCGCCAGCATCCAGGAAAGACCCTGGAACTTGATGATAGGCTTGCCGAAGCTGGTGCGTTCTTTTGCGTACTTGGTGGCCTCGTCGAGTGCACGCATCATGATGCCCACGGCAAAGCTCATGGTGGCGACGCGGGCGTACTCCAGCGCTCTCATGGCAATGCCGAAGCCCTTGCCCTCTGCGCCGATGATGTTGGCGGCAGGGATGCGCACATCGTCGAAAATAACCTCGTTGGTGGGGGAGAGGCGCAGCCCCATTTTGTCTTCGTGCTTGCCGATTTTCACGCCGTGCTCTTTGCCGACGAGGAAGAGTGTGATGCCCTTGTGACGCAGCTCTTTGTCGATGGTGGCGGCAACGACGAAGTAGTCGGAGAGCTCGCCGCAGCTGATAAAGGTCTTGGTGCCATTGATGACATACTCGTCGCCCTCACGGCGTGCGGTGGTGGTGATGGCGCCTGCGTCAGAGCCTGCGTTGGGCTCGGTCAGGCAGTAGGCGAACATTTTACCCTCCAGCAGTTTTTCGGAGGCAAACTGCTTTTGCTCCTCGGTGCCACCGACGTAAATGGACTCAGCGGACATGCTGCCGCCGTGGAAGGAGAAGCCGAAGCCGGAATCGTAGTAACCCATGGCCTCGTGCATGAGGAACAGGCTCTCGTGGTCAAGACCCATGCCGCCGTACTTCTCCGGCACCTCCATGGCATAGAGGCCGGCCTCGTGGAGCTTGTTGAATACGTCCATGGGGAATTTACTCTCTCTGTCCAGCTCTGCCAGCTGGGGCGCAAGCTCCTTCTCGAGAATTTGGCACATGAGATCAACGATATCCTTTTGGTCATCTGACATTGGGAAACGAATCATTTTATACACCTCAGTTAGAATTTTTTCCGGTTCCTTGCCGCAGCTTACGGGCGCACCTCCTTAGATTCAAAATTACATTTTATTATTTAAGCCCAAGAGCGTGAAGGCCCATAGCAACGCTGCATGGGGAAGTCCGGCTGTTTTTGCTGGTATAGTTTAGGAATTGTCAATGAATTTACATAATGCAAATCGCATGCCAAATTGCCGTCCTGTGGTGGGAAAAGTAGGGTCACTGCACTGATGCAATCCCTTGCAAAGCGCAAAATGCTTGCATTGTGGGCAAAGAACAATTTTTTGCATGAAGAAAATATTATTTTGCATCGAAACCCTTGGCAGGGAGAGCCCGCTTTGGGGCAAGAAAAAGCGCCCCAAATGGGGCGCTTTTTGAACAGCGCATCCGGAAACGCCCCATAATGAGGCCGGCGCAGTGCTGTGGCTGCGTGGCGCACAGCCGACTCTTCTCATCCTCTGCGCAACAAAAGGAGCTCTGCCCGATGTAAAAAAATCAGCACAAAAACTATTTCAATCGCTGATACGCCGTAGTATACTGGGAAATATACTTGCGATGAACAGAGAATCTAAGAAAGCAGAGGTATTTTATATGGATATGACGAATTATATTGAAAAGCTCAACGAGATTGAGCGCAAGAAAAGTGCATATAACTACGCCAGAGGTGTTGTGAACGATGACGGGCTGACGGTTGCTCCGAAGGGTTCGTTGCAGAGCCACTCCAACTGCTTTGCTATAATTGTATAAGCTGACTGTATGGACAGGAGGTTGGCCGACTGCTGGGCGAATTGTATGCGCAGCGTGACTCGCTCGGATATGTAGAGCGCCGCAGGGTAGAACGCCTGCAAGAAGATTACGACAAAAATTGCAGCGTGCCGATGAACGAATTCGTCGAATTATCGGTGCTGACCAATGAGGCAAAGCACGTTTGGCGTGAGGCGAAAAACACCAATGATTTCGCCTCCTTCATGCCTTATATCGAAAAAATGTGGAAAAGAAAAAGATAATTGCCAGGCATATGAAGCCGGGTGCAGACCCCTATGATGTGTATTTATCAGAATATCTCAATGGCGCTGACCGCAAATTCTGCGACGCATATTTTGAAAAAATAAAAGGGGCCATTGTGCCGTTGATTCGCCGGGTGGGGGAGAAACGGCAGGTGGGCAATCACTTCTTGAAGGGGAGCTTTGCGATAGAAAAGCAGCGGGAGTTGTCCAAATATCTGATGGAGGTGATGACACTTCCGCCTGACCACTGCGTTCTTGGCGAGGTCGAGCATCCCTGCATGATTGGGCTCGACATCAACGATATTCGCATTACCACCCACTATTACCAAGACAATTTGCCGATGTCGCTCTTTAGCGTCATTCACGAAGCGGGTCATGGCCTTTATGAACTGGGTATTCAGCCTGCATATAGGAATACTATCTTGAAAACGCCGATTTCAAGTGCGATGCATGAGAGTCAATCACGTTTTTTCGAGAACTACATCGGTCGCAGCGAAGCTTTTTGCGGTGTTTTTTTGCCGAAGCTGCAAGAAATATTCTCCGACCACTTTGCGGACGTGACAGCGCACGAGCTGTTTCTTGCAGTCAACAAGGCCGAGCCTTCGCTCATTCGCATCCAGGCGGATGAGCTGACATATTCCATGCACATTGTGATTCGTTACGAAATTGAGAAAATGCTTTTTGATGGCGCAATTGCAGTGGCGCAGATTCCGGAGACGTGGCGGCATCTTTACAAGGAGTATCTTGGCGTGGGTGTGCCTGATGATGAGCACAGTGCGTTGCAGGATGTACACTGGAGCGGCGGTATGTTTGGGCAATTTCCGGTCTATTCTTTGGGCAGCGCATATGCAGCGCAAATGCTTGATGCGATGAAGAAGGATTTCGATGTCTATGCGAGCGTTGCCGAGGGAAACCTTACGCCGATTGTGGATTGGCTTGGCGAGAAAATTCACAGGGATGGCGGTGCGCTTGACGTGGCAGACCTTCTGCTTCAAAGCTGCGGAGCACCGTTCGACCCGTCCTATTATATCGAGTATCTGACTGAGAAGTTTTCGGTTATTTATCAACTCGACTGAGCGAAAACGCTCCAAGGCCGATAAAGCAAAAAAACACCCGACCGCAGATTATAAATCTGTGGTCGGGTGTTGTCGTTTTGAGGTCATCATGCTACGGAATTTATATGTGATTTATGGCGTTGTCAACAATCTCGAAATGCTCGAAAATTGTGTTCATAGCCGCTTTTTCATCTCTGCGCCGCAATGCGTCCACCAATTTGACGTGAGCCTCATGCAACGCCTGCTTCTGCTGCGCATCCTGCACAATGCGGATATACATTGTGCCGATAAAGTTGTTAATCGTCAAAATCATCGCCTCAAACAGCGACTGTATCAGCTTATTGCCGGAAGCGATGCAAAGAACATGATGAAATTCCTGGTCATATCGCACGGCCTTTTCTGCACTTGGTTCAGCCTTCATTTTCCTCACGAGCACATCCAGCTTTTCCAGCTGGCTTGGAAGTATACGCCGTGCAGCCAGACGAGCGGTTTCGCTCTCGAGCCCCCGGCGCAGCTGACTGAGCTGCGCCGTGTTAGTCTCTCCCAGCAGGAGCATCATGTTAAGTGTGGTGGCCAGATTTTTTTCAAGCGCACATGCGACGTAATTGCCTGCCCCTTGTACGCTGGAGATGAACCCCATCAAGCTCAATGTGCGCAGGGCCTCCCGCACGGAATTTCGGCTGATGCCGAGCAGCTCCGCCAAATCGCGTTCCGGCGGCAGGCGCTCACCCCTTCTCAGCGTGCCGTTGCGGATTTCCAGTTGAATATATTCAATCACCTTATCATAGGCTCGTTCGTTATTTACATCCATAATATCCCCCGAAAACAGCTCTGTTTTTTGTTATTATACCATTTTTGCGCATGGTCTACAAGTGATTTCTTGTGTCAACCACGGCGTGTTCAAAAAACGGGGAATAGGACTCCAAAATAAACATACTCCGCCCGCCTCAAAAATCATGTCCTTGAAGCAGGCAGAGTATGTAGGGGGGGACGGAGTATCGTTTAAAGCGGAAGGCTATGCTATTGCACGGGTTTAGAAGCTGATTTTATGCTTCCAAATTCTCTACAGTATAGCAAACTTTGCCCGGGTTGAGTATCAGCTTTGGATCGAACACCTTCTTGATGCCGCGCATCAATTCGAGGTTGACAGGCCCGATGGCGTCCGCTAAGTATTGGCCTTTGCCAAGTCCGATGCCGTGCTCGCCAGAGATTTGCCCGCCGAATTCGATTGTTTTCTGGTAAATTGGCTTGAAAAATTCCGCCACTTGCTTTAAGAATTCCGCTTCCTCCATGTCGTTGGAGCAGGTATAGATATGCAAGTTACCATCTCCGGCATGGCCGAAATACTTCACGTCAAAGTCAAAGTCTTTGCCTGTTTCCTCAACAAAAGCGACATATTCGGCTATTTTGCTCACCGGAACAACAACATCGCACTCGTCAAGGAGCTTCGTCTGCTCTTCAATACCCTCCAGGAAAGAGGAGCGGGCGGCCCAAATATCTCTCAGCTTAGGTGCGGTATCGGCCACCAGCACATCCATTGCGCCCTCTTCAACCAGAAATTCAGCCATGCGCTCTATAATCGGACTGAGCTCGTCCATGGAGTCGCCGTCGAACGTAGTGAGCAGATAAGCGCCGGTGTCAACGCCTGCGATTTGACGGGGGAACACCTGTTTGCCGAGGTATTCTTCCGAAGAAATCAAAATTTCCCTCTCGAAGAATTCGAGAGCCTGCGGCTTGAAGTGGTTCATAAAAATCTTAGGTACTGTGGAAATGCAGGTGTTCAAATCTTCAAACGGAGCCATTAGGCTAACCGTTGCCTTTGGTGCGGGGATCAGCTTGAGCGTCAGCTCCGTAATGATGCCGAGCGTACCTTCAGAGCCGATAATCAGATTGGCAAGATTATAGCCGGAGCTGGTTTTGGAAACTGTGCTGCCGAAGCGAGTGATTTCGCCATTGGGTAAAACAACGGTCAGCGCACGGATATAGTCACGGGTGGTTCCGTACTTCACAGCCCGCATGCCGCCGGCGTTTGTGGCTGCGTTGCCGCCCAGCGTCGCCAGCTTTTCGCCGGGATCGGGCGGGTAGAGGCAATCATGCGTCAGCGCATCTTCGGCCAGCTCCTTGAGCAGCACGCCGGGCTGCACGTTGACGGAAAAATTTTCGAGGTCGTAGGACAAGATTTTGTTCATCCGTGTTGTGCAAAGCACGACGCCGCCAAATATAGGCGTGCAGCCGCCCACCAGTCCTGTGCCGGAGCCGCGCATTGTAACGGGAATGTTGTGCGCATAGCAGACTTTCATGATATCTGCGGTTTCTTCCGTGGTCAATACATCAATGGATACCTCCGGCATCCGTGTGCCGTAAATAGGCATTGCGTCACGTGCATAGTCGGGGTTTACATCTTCTCCGACAACCACACGGCCAGGGGCAACTTTTTCCAGCTCCGCAATTATTTCTGAAGTAACTGTATTGTAATTCGCCACTACAAAGACCTCCCTTAAAAATTTGAACATGCTTATTGGTCGAACCATTTTGTGCTATATAGGCATGATTATATTAACAATTCCCGGAAAAAAATACAATCGTCAATTTCAATAAAATAAAATTCGTTTATTGTCACATATAACCAAATTAGTCCATAGTTTCAGCTTGTATATTGACATTAAGTGCATGTAGGTCTATAATCATCTTGAAATTCATAGAGATTTAATCACTCTCGCACGGAAGAATACATGCTGATGGCGCCGCTGCGCCATGCGGTGAAACTGTCTGAAAAGAGCAAAATATGTCGCTTTTAGGTAGAACCAATTTTGTTTGATTATCCTGCGATTCTTCCGCACAGAAAAGAAGGAGGCTGCAAATCATGTTACTGTCCTGTTTGACGTTGTTACCGATTCTCTGGCTGATTGTTGCGCTCGTAGCGCTTAAAATCCCCGGTCACATTGCATGTCTGAGTGCGCTTGCTGTTGCCGTTGTTTTGGGGCTCACGCTGTGGCACATGCCCCCGATGATTGCATTTACATCTATTTTGGAGGGGTTCGCCACGGCGCTGTGGCCGATTATACTGGTTATCATTGCGGCAATTTTCGTATATAATCTTTCGCTCAAAACAGGGGCGATGGACGTGATGAAACGCATGTTGACAAGTGTTTCGGCAGACCAACGCGTTCTTATTCTGCTCATTGGCTGGTGCTTTGGCGGCTTTATGGAAGGCATGGCCGGGTTTGGAACGGCGATTGCCATACCGGCCAGTATGCTGGCGGGCATGGGAATGAATCCGATTTTGGCCTGTATGGTTTGCATGCTGGCTAACTCCTTCCCGACGGCCTTCGGGTCCGTTGGCATCCCGACCGTTACGCTGTCAAATGTGACAGGCCTCGATGTGATGACGCTCTCTTTCACAACGGTGATTCAAATGATGCCGCTTATGATTTTGGTGCCGTTTTTGATGGTGATTGTGGGCGGAAAGGGCGTAAAGGCCTTGCGCGGCATGGTTGGCATCACACTGGTATCGGGGCTTTCATTCGTGATTGCAGAGCTGTTCGTATCGAAGTTTCTCGGCGCAGAGCTCACCGTAATCGTCGGTAGCGTCGTGGCGCTGGGCTGCACACTTTTCATGGCCAAGATGCGCAAAAATGTACCGCTTCCGGATGAATACAACCTTAGCTTAGGCGAAAACAAAAAAGATGAAGCAGAGCTAAAAAATCAGATGTCCCCGCTGATTGCATGGCTTCCGTTCATTTTGATTTTCGTGCTGCTGCTGGGAACCTCTAAGCTGGTGCCGCCCATCAACAATGCACTGTCTGTGTTCAAATCCTCCATTCAAATCAGCACGGCAGAAACCGCAGGCCCGACCACCTTTGTCTGGGTCAATACGCCGGGTATTTGGATTTTCGCAGCAGCGCTTATCAGCGGCGTGATACAGAAGACCAGCGGCAAGCTCATGTGGGAAACGTTTCTTGCGACCGTGAAACAGATGACGAGAACAATTATTACAATTATGTCTGTGCTGGCAGTGGCGAAAATCATGACATATTCCGGTATGATTTCCGACATGGCGCACCTCTTTGTCTCTCTCACGGGCAAATATTATCCATTTGTTGCGCCGATTATTGCGGCAATCGGTGCGTTCGTCACCGGCAGCGGAACAAGCACCCAAGTGCTGCTCGGCCGCCTGCAAAGCGAAGCTGCGCTTGCGATTGGAGCATCGACCTTTTGGCTGGCGGGGGCAAATGCTGTTGGCGCAGGCATCGGAAAAATCTTGTCGCCACAGTGCATTGCCACTGCCGTAGCGGCAGTCAATCTGCCCGGGCAGGATAGTGTCCTGCTGCGTTCCATTTTGAAATGGGTCATGCTGATACTTGTGCTGGCATGCATGATTATTGGCTTTGGCCAGAGCTTTGCACCGATGTGAAGAAGGCTGAGAGCCGATTCCTATAAATCCCGAGTAATACAAAAGAAGGAGCATCCCCGTGCGGGGGTGCTCCTTCTTTCTGTCTCGGGGCGTGGGCTTGAGCAGGGCAAATCGCAAGGGATAAGTCGCATCAAATGATTTTGCAGGCCTAATTGCGTGGCAAGCTTAGTAGGTTATCATGCGGTGTATCATTCGCCTCATTGCGCACATATTTTTCGCCTCGATAGCTAGTTGCCGGAATCAGAAAAGGCTGCGTCTCAAGTTTCGCTCTGATGGAATAAGGGTGCTTTTTCTTCGTTGTAGGGCGCAAAGCCAGTAGCCATGCGGGTTCGAATAAAATGCCGATTTTGCTACTTTTTTTGCACGTTGAGCAGACCGAGAGCAGACATCAACCCCTTTTCTGGTGCTGCACTTGGGGCATCGCCTGAGATTTTGAGCAGACAAAAATGAGTTTTTCGGAATAGTGTCACCTACCATTGACGAAATCGAAAGATTTTGGAGGACGCTATGGAAAACGAAAAATATAAGAAAATCAGAGAACTTTATCCCGAATATATCAGCAAGGATCAGCTTTATGTGATTTGTAAAATCGCAAAAAGGTCAGCCAAGTATCTACTTGACAATGGCATCATCCCCTGCATTGACAGCGGCAAAAAAACTCACCGCTATCGCATTGCACTTGAAGATGTCATTACCTACCTAAAACAGCGGGATGAAAGTGGAAAAACTTTGATTCCTCATGGTGCATCGTCAAGCAAATACAAGGCAAAAGGGCCTAAATTCTCTTACTCACAGGAAATTTTGCTGGGGAATGAGGATGAAGTTAGGCGGTACTTTGAATATATCTTCGATGACTTCCCCGATGTACTCACCAGTTTTGATTTAAGCGAGATGACCGGATTATCCCGAAATGCCATATTGAGATTTTTGGCAAAAGGCGAGCTGAAATCACTTGTCATAGATAATCAGCGAAAGGTTCCAAAAGAATATATATTGGATTTTGTTGTTACGCCACAGTTTTTGAACATCAAAAGCAATTCAAGAGATTTTTCAAGGATTTTAGGAGGTTTTAAGATATGGAAAACTGCAAAATTAT
>JGI994J12354_10002342_pt1 | contig 18598 bp, 18 predicted proteins | sample IntmicLarv3ML3BL_FD_12354 | JGI IMG/M metagenome (IMG submission 12354)
GGATTCTCATCAGGACAAAGGGTTAAAAGGGAAAATGTCTTGGTGAGAAAAAGGTAGAAATGGCAAGTGAGTTAAGGTGTGGTAGAGTTTTGTGTGGATTCTCATCAGGACAAAGGGTTAAAAGGGAAAATGTCCTGATGAGAAAAAGGTAGAAATGGCAAGTAGGTTTCTGAACCTGTAACAAATCAGCTTATTTTGTTGTTCTGGATAGGTTGCTGTGGTAAAATAATTGATAATTACACTATAAAAGGAGTTATAATTATGTCTAATGCGATTTGGTTTATATCATATAAACTCAAGAAGGGTGCGGTCATAGAAGATTTTTTGAATGCAAGTAAAAAATGCCATGATGAAGTTTTGTCTAAACAAGATGGTTTTATTTCTTGGGAAGTGCTCCGCGATAATGATATATGGATTGATTTGGTAAAGTGGGAAACCGCAGAGGATGCAAAAAAAGGTGAAACTGCAGGGGCAAACAATCCTGCGGCTAAAGAGTTTTATTCTTTTATAAACATGAATAGCTGTAAACTTCAACTCTATTTTGTTGAGAAAAGCTACTAAGATACAGATATTGATTAAGTTATGTAAGACTGTTAAATTTATGTTTTGTTTTAAAATGGACAATCAGAGGAGGAACAAAAGATGAAGAAATATTTAAAATTATTAATAGTTTGTATTATGTTACCTTTGTTTGCCTGTTCGAGAGTGACAGATGAACAGGCACCGAAAGCAAAAATAGAGATCTCACCCATTGTTTTTAAGAACACAAATGAAATTAATATAAAAAATGCAGAGTTTATTTGTGAAATCGAAAGTTTAGAGAAACACCTACCAACAAAAACATATGTATTGATAAATACATCAGAAAGACGATTGAATCAATTTATATCAAATTTAGGATTTGATGTAGAACAATATAAAATAATTAGTTCGGAAATGAATTTCAGTGATAGTAGTAAGAGTTTAAGAATAGACCAATATGGAGAGTTTGAGCTAAGATACAATAATATGACAGAAGAAATAAAAGAATTTCCGCTAACAGAGGAAGAATGTAAATTAAAAGCAAAAAAATATCTGGAAGATAACGGGTTATGGGAAGAAAATTTTTCAGGAACCATTTTAAAAGAAACTTCATCATTATGGAAAAATGACACTGGGGAAAAATTAATAGAGGATATGATTGTTGGAATGACTGTTGAATTTGATGACGAGAAAACAAGTATTGGAAAAGAGTTTTATATGGAAGAGGTTGAGGTTGTTTCTATTGCTGAGGCATATGAGAGTATTTCAGAAAATAATGCACTTATTTATTTGACATCAAACCCTAAAACATTGATTTTTGAAGAGGTATATTTGGGTTATTGGAGTGAGATACCTGCGGATATAAGTAAAGCTGTTCGACAACCAATCTATACATTTGTGGGTACATCATTAAACATAAATGACGAAGAGGAAAAATTTTCAATAACAGTCAATGCAGTTGATTTTGAGAAATTAATATAATGCAAAGCAAAAGCCGACAAATTGGTCGGCTTTTGTTGCTTTTATTTTTAAGAAAAACTTATTTGCGAATTTATACCTTGAAAGATGAGTGTTTGCCGTTTTTCAAAGTAGCTTTGCACAGAGAACAGGATAGTTGACGTTGTTGCAGCGAATGAACTAATCCGCATTTTTCACATACAATCATACACCTTGTTAAACTTAACCTTATAATACATTTTAAGCAAAACACATGCGGCAACCACTATAACAGCTACAATTCGAAAGCATTCATGGCGTTCTCCAATCTTTAATATTGATTTTTGAATTAAGTATATTGGATAAATCCGCAGTGGTCAATGTTTTTGCGGATTTTGACTCTGAAAAATAGATAAAATCCTTATTTCCTGCACATTCTAGGTGTTTGCAAAAAATAGGGCGTTTATGATATAATAACTGGCATCGTGCTAGATGGGGAGTTAGCGGAACCCTGAACCCGAAATCCGCTACAGCGGGATTGAATACCCTGCCTCGGCCTTTGTTTGTGGGGCTAGTCCCACGCAAGTAGTAATGACGATTGGGATCATCGCAATGAAAGCTTGTGAACCTTGTCAGATCCGGAAGGAAGCAGCAATAAGCAAACCCTTTTATGTGCCGATGAAGCGCCTGATTCGAGCCAACTGCGTGGCAAACACCTATAAATAACCGACAAAGCAGGGGTGCACGATTTTTTATTTCATGTAAAGAAAACAAGGAGAAACACTATATGTCATACATTGCTTTATACCGCAAGTGGAGACCGGTCACCTTCGATGATGTTGTGGAGCAGTCAAGTGTGGTATCCATTTTGAAAAATGCTGTTAAGCAGGATCGAATAGGTCATGCTTATTTGTTTTGCGGAACAAGAGGAACAGGAAAGACCACAATAGCAAAGATTTTTTCACGAGCAATAAACTGCATAAATCCGCAGGACGGAAATCCTTGTAATGAATGTGAAGTATGTAAAGGCATAATAAATCAGTCATTGTTAGATGTTATTGAAATAGATGCGGCATCAAATAATGGTGTTGATAATGTAAGAGATATAATAGAAGAAATTGCGTACGTTCCCACAAGGGCAAGATTTAAAGTATACATAATAGACGAGGTTCATATGTTATCAACAGGAGCGTTTAATGCATTGTTGAAAACACTTGAAGAGCCGCCTGAATATGCAATTTTTCTTTTGGCAACTACGGATCCTCAGAAACTTCCAGCAACAATATTATCTCGTTGTCAGCGGTATGAATTTAAAAGAATAGGATTGGATTCCATTGTAGAAAGACTAAAAACAATATGCAAGGATGTTGGAGTTGAAGCTGAGGAAGAAGCACTTTGTTTCATAGCACAGGCGGCAGATGGAGCATTGAGAGATGCAATCAGCATTTTTGACCAGTGTATTTCTACTGGAAATAAAGAATTGACAATAAATGATGTTTTGAATATATTAGGAATTGCGAGTGAAAAATTAATTTTTCAAACGGCTGAGGCAATTATTTCCCGAAAAGTTGAGAAATTGCTTCTTTCAATAGAAGAAATGATAAAAGAAGGCAAGGAAATTCCAGAGTTTATAGGGAGTTTGATTGTATTTTTCAGAAACCTGCTAGTAATAAAAGCGGCGGGGGATACAAAGATGATAAATATGAGCAGAGATGCACTTGAACAGATGCAAGGGCTTGCAAAAACGGTTGACCAAATGTATCTAATTCGCTGTGTAAAGGAACTTTCTCTGCTTGAAAGAGATATTAAATGGGCATCACAGAAGAAAATTATACTTGAAGTTGGCCTGATAAAATTAACAATGGATGAGGAAGTAAAAGAAGTACAGGTAAAAAATATAGCTACAAAGACAGAGGAAATAAAACCTGAACCAGTAAAATCAGAGCCGATAAAGAAAGATCCAATAAAACCCGTGGTAAAGGCTGAACCTGTTCAAAACAAGGATATTTCAAGTACTGACAGGTCGTTGGCAAAATTCAGACCAGTTGAAGAAGTATATTTAAAAGAAGTGTTCCTCAGCCTAAAGGACGGAAAACATATGATGGTTATGTCCTATCTGCGAAATGTGAGGGCGCTATATTATTCAGATACTGTTGTATATCTTGTCTTCTGTGGGGCAGGCAAAGAGATAAAGAAAGATTCTATGGGAAAACCGGAAAACATGGAAATAATAAGCAAGGCATTTCAACATGTAATGGAAAAAGATTGTGCAATTCGGCTTTTTACAGAGGATGAGGTTGGGGATAAGGAAGAGGAAAAAGAAAATGACCTGATGAGCAGGCTCGGAAGGCTTGCAGAAGATGGCGTTAACATACAAATAGATTGATAAATAAGTGAAAATTTAAGGAGGAACATATATTATGGGAAGAGGCGGATTCCCCGGCGGAATGGGCGGCGGAGCAAATTTAGGAAATTTAATGAAACAGGCTCAAAAGATGCAAAGAGATATGGAAAAAGCACAAGAAGAGCTTGAAGTAATTGAAGTTGAAGCAGCATCAGGTGGTGGTGCGGTTAAAGTAATTGTAACAGGTAAGAAAGAAATAAAAGAAATCATAATAGCACAGGAAGTTGTTGATCCGGATGATGTTGAAATGCTTCAGGATTTAGTACTTGCGGCAGTAAATGAAGGATTGAGAAAAGCTCAGGAAATACATGATGAGAAAATGGGTAAAATATCAGGCGGAATGGGCGGAATGTTCTAAACATTTTTCAAATATTTATAGTATTAGTTAAAGGAGCAATAAGATGGGGCTCTATCCGGTACCACTCACGAAGCTTATAGAGGAGTTTGAAAAACTCCCCGGAATTGGAAGTAAAACAGCTCAGAGGTTGGCGTTTCATGTGCTCTCAATGACAAAGGAGAGAGCAGGTCAGTTCTCCTGTGCTATTTTAGAGGCAAAAGAAAAGATAACATATTGTACAGCTTGTTATAATCTTACAGATGAGGAACTTTGTCCGATATGTACAAATTATAAGAGAAATAAAAGTATAATTTGTGTTGTCGGTGAGGCAAGGGATGTTGCAGCTATTGAGAGGACAAAGGATTATAAAGGTGTGTATCATGTATTACATGGACTCATTTCGCCTATGGCGGGAGTGGGTGCAGAGGATATAAAATTGCGTGAGCTTATAAAGAGAGTGGGAGAAGAGGATATCCAAGAGGTGATAGTTGCGACAAATCCCACAATAGAGGGAGAAGCAACAGCAATGTATATTGCAAAGCTTTTGAAACCAGCAGGAGTTAGGGTGACACGGATTGCCCATGGAATACCTATAGGTGGTGATTTGGAATATGCCGATGAGGTTACCCTGTCAAGAGCGATAGACGGAAGAAGGGAAATATAATATGTTTGATAAAGTTCAGCTTGCTGAAAACAGATATGAGGAAATAACCAATATGATATCCGATCCTGATGTGATTTCAAATCAGGATTTATATAGAAAACTAATGAAAGAGCATGCTGATTTAGAAGAATTAGTAAATAAATACAGGGAATATAAGAAGACAAGCGAAACTGTAACAGAGACAAGAGGAATGCTGAACGAACAGCTTGATGAAGAATTTAGGGAACTGTGTCAGGCGGAATTCGAAGAAGCACAGGAACAGCTTGAAGAGATAAAAAAGGAACTTAAAATTCTATTGCTTCCTAAAGACCCTAATGATGACAGAAATGTTATTGTTGAAATAAGAGGAGGAGCAGGAGGAGACGAGGCGGCGCTGTTTGCCTATGTTCTCTACAGAATGTATACTAAATTTGCTGAAAAATGTGGATTCCGAACTACTCTAATGGATTATAATGAAACTGAAATCGGCGGATTTAAAGAGGTTGTTTTTTCCATTGACGGAAAGGGCGCATACAGTAAATTTAAGTTTGAGAGCGGTGTTCACAGAGTACAGCGTGTTCCTGAAACAGAGGCGCAGGGTAGGATACACACATCAACAGTAACCGTGGCAGTATTGCCAGAAGTGGATGATGTTGAGGAAGTGACAATAAATCCCGCGGATATAGAAATGCAAGTATACAGAGCAAGTGGAGCAGGAGGACAGCATATAAACAAAACTTCATCAGCAGTGAGAATAATTCACAAACCGTCCGGAATAGTGGTTGCATGTCAGGAAGAGCGTTCACAACTTCAAAATAAAGAAAAAGCAATGACAACACTGAGGTCAAAACTTTATGATATGGCACAAAGAGAGCAGTCTGACGCAGTTGCACAGGACAGAAAAAGTCAGGTGGGAACCGGCGACAGAGGGGAAAAAATCAGAACCTATAATTATCCGCAGGGAAGAATCACTGACCATAGAGTGGGGCTTACACTGTATAAACTTGAGGCAGTGCTCAATGGGGATATGGAGGATGTTGTGGATGTTCTGATAACTACGGAGCAAGCTGAAAAACTTGGAAATTCAGGGAATATGGGAGATGAGTTTTAAACTTGACTAAGATATTGGAAATTGATGAAAATAACATAGATTTTGAAAAAATACAGCTTGCCGCAGATGTTTTGAAAAATGGCGGGCTGGTTGTTTTTCCGACCGAAACAGTGTATGGATTGGGAGCGGCGGCGGCAAATCAGCAAGCAGTAAAGGGCATTTTTCAAGCTAAAGGAAGACCGAGTGATAATCCGCTAATAGTACATGTTTCAAATAGAAAAATGATAGAAGAACTTGTTAAAAATCCTGATGTTTTAAATGATGATAGGGTTGTGAAAATAACGGATGTATTTTGGCCAGGTCCGTTGACAATTATTTTTGAAAAAAGTGAAGCTGTTTGTAAAGAGGTTTGTGCGGGTTTGGATACGGTGGGAATTCGAATGCCTGAAAATAAGGTGGCATTGGCATTGATTGAAGAAGCGGGAATAGGAATTGCGGCGCCCAGTGCAAACACATCAGGGAGACCAAGTCCAACAAGACCAGAGCATGTTATTGAGGATATGAATGGCAGAGTGGACATTATAATAAGTTCTGGAGGATGTTCGGTGGGAGTTGAATCCACAGTTCTTGATATGACATCAATACCACCTACTATTTTACGCCCAGGCGGTGTTACAAGGGAACGGCTTGAACAGGTGTTGGGTGAGCGGGTGCAGGTTTCAGGTGAAGAGACAAAAGATTTAAATATACCCAAAGCGCCAGGGATGAAATACAGGCATTATGCACCTAAAGGACAGATGACAGTTTTTGATAGAGGTGAAAATCTTTCTGATGAAAAGTTTGCGGCAAGAATGCACAGTCTTTTGATACAGGCACTTCAAATGAACAAAAAGCCGATTTTATTGATAAGCAGTCAGTTGTCAATGCATTTTTCAAATGAATATGAAAAATACATTAAAATTATAGGAAATTTAGAATGCAAGGAGACCTTTGCAGAAGAAATATTTGCGGCACTGAGATATTGTGATGAATGTGGGGCAGAGGTTATTTTAACAGAGGGCATTTCAAGAGATGGCATAGGTGATGCGGTTATGAACAGACTAATTAAAGCATCTGGAAGGGATTGTGTTATTGTTGAGTGAGATTATGAAAAATGCAATTATAGAAAAGTTGTTAGAAATAGAGCAAAAGGAAAATGTGCGGATTCTTCATGCAGTGGAGTCGGGAAGCCGTGCATGGGGATTTGAGTCACCAGACAGTGATTATGATGTGCGTTTTATTTATGTTCGTGATGTGGATTTTTATTTAAGACTTGGAAAGACAAAAGATGTTATTGAATGGCAGCTTGATGAGGTGTTTGATGTTAATGGATGGGATTTGCAGAAAGCTCTGCGTTTGCTACATTCATCAAATCCAACATTGTTTGAGTGGAACAATTCTCCTATTGTATATAAAACGACTGAGGAATGGGGAAATATTAAAGAGGAGATTAACAAGTGTTTTTCAGCAAAAGCTGGCTTGTATCATTATCTTAATACAGCAAAGAGTAATTATAGAGAATACTTAAAGGGTGAAATGGTGAGACTGAAAAAATATTTTTATGTTATTCGCCCAATTCTTGCATGTAAATGGATTTTGGAGAAAAATAGCCCTCCGCCAGTATTGTTTGAGGAACTTATGAATGCCGTCCTAGAGCCTGAATTAAAAGGAATGGTTGAGAATCTTATTGAAACTAAAATGAAAACTCCGGAAATAGGAGAAGGCAAAAAAGTTGAAAAATTAAATGAATACATAGAGGAAAATCTTATCACTCTTAAAATAAAAATTGATGAGTTTTCAAATGAATATGAAAAAAGCTGGAATAAACTGGATGACATTTTCTTGAAAATCGTGAAATAAAAAAGTCATGAAAGAGAAATATAATAGAACAATTTAATATGGTATAATACGGTATTGTTTACGAACGGGGGAGGTAAATAGTATGAGTATAAAAATTTTGTTTGTTTGTACAGGAAATACTTGCAGAAGCGCAATGGCAGAGGGCATCTTAAAAGATATTTCAATGAAGAAAAACCTTGATATAGAGGTTTCTTCAAGAGGTATATATGCATCTAATGGTGGAACGGCTACAGAAGGTGCAGTTCTAGCTTTGAAAAATTTATTTGGCATTGATATAAGCAATCATTGCTCGTCAATGCTTACTTATGCGGATATTGAAATGTGCGATATTGTGTATGCAATGACGGAGAATCATAAACAGCTTATAGAGATGACATTGCAAGATGAAGAGCTTGAGAGGAAAATCAGGAATTTTTCAGACAGTGATATAAAAGACCCTTATATGGGAAATAAAAAGGAATATGAACTTTGTGCAAGGGAGCTTTTTGAAGGGATTGTTGCTATTTTAGAGGATGTTTTGCAGTGATATTATAGATGGGAGAGTTGATTATGAGACAGAGTTGGGATGAATATTTTATGGGAATAGTTGAATTGGTTAAGGAACGTTCTACCTGCATGAGAAGACAGGTTGGTGCTGTTGTTGTAAAGGATAAGAGGATTTTATCAACGGGATATAATGGTGCACCTATGAATTGTCCGCATTGTGAGGAGACAGGCTGTTTAAGAATTCAAATGAATATACCATCAGGAACAAGACATGAACTTTGCAGAGCTGTTCATGCGGAACAGAATGCGATTGTGCAGGCGGCATATCATGGTATAAGTCTTAAGGGGGCAACACTCTATGTTACTGATTCACCATGTGTTATATGTGCAAAGTTAGCTATTAATGCGGGCATAGAGGTTATTGTTTATAAAGGGGAATATCCCGACGAGCTATCAAAGCAATTGTTGAGCGAGGCGGGAGTGAAAGTGATACATTATACTGTGTAAGGTGGTTTGTGGGCAGAGCAGAGCGGCGAGTGCCGCTCTGCTTTTTATCTTCCTGGGCGTCTGCCGCCTTCGCCCATGCCAAAATCATTCCAGCCGCCCATACCGCTTGACTGACCGAAGCTTACATTTTTCGCGGTCATGGTAACATTTCCAAGCAGAGTTCCAGTGGAATATACACCATTACTATATACACTGTTAGTGATGCTTCCGCTGTGCGAACCGCCTGTGTTTATATTATAGGAGGTGTTTTGTGACAGTTTGTCAGAACTGTAGAAAATTAGTGAACTGCTCTTTATCAGTGAAAAAGTGGTTATTTCATTTCCGTTTGAGTCTGTAATGTTTACAAGTGTATCTGCAGATAATTTTGAATTTATCCACATAGAATGTTGTGTTGAATTATTGCTTACAGAAATACCCATATTTCCGCCTGTAGCAATGACTGTGCCGCCATTTATGGTGAAAGTGGCGTTGCGGTCACCTATGTCAATAGGTCCGTTTGCATTGTTGCCGGAAAAGACAACAACAGTACCGCCGTTTATTGTCATATTGCCATTGGAATCCAGTCCGTCTCCATTACAATCTGCATAAATATATCCGCCATTGATTTCTGTATTAACTCCTGCATTGATTGAATCATCATCGCATTTTAAACGAATGTATCCACCATTAATTATGATTGTATTTTTGCCTTCTAACCCTTCGTAAGAACGAGTAATGTTGATTGTTCCTGCCTCAATAATCAGGTCAGTTTCAGCATGTATACCATCATCATCAGCATCTAAATTTAGAAGACCACCCTTTATGGTTATGGCAAGTTCACTTTCAATTGCGTCTGACCCAGCTTTTATTGAAAGATTTCCGCCGTTTATAGTGATGCCATCATTTGCATGAAGACCGTCGGTTGCGGCAGAAAGTATATTTATATTTCCGCCATCAATGAAAAGATAATCATCACTGGCTATACCATGCTTATAATTTCCAGATATGTTAAGTGTGCCGTTTCCAGTTATAGTTAGGGAATCTTCACAGAATAGAGTTGCTTTTAATTCTGCGTCTGAGTATTTAGTACCATCAATTAGGGTGTTTATACAATCCTCTTTAAGAATTATATTTACCATTTTTGCATCGGCAGAGTAAATTGCAGGACCGGAGGAATTTGTAATATTAACTCCCGCCAATTCTAAATTAATTGTTGCTTTATCACAGTTTATTATAATTTGCCCATCAGAGAGAGAGCCGCTCAAAGAGTAGTTTCCTGCGGCATTAATATAAATTATATTATCGCTTAAATCTGCGCCAGTACCATCTATAACAATTTCGTTTCCCAATTTTATATTGGTTACACTTCCATCAAGTGGTACAGATTTTCCAGCCGCCTCTGTCGCGGAAATAGATTGTATAATAGTGTTTGGGGAATCTGCGTTGTCAGTGGAGTGAGGGATTGCCGGCTCTATCTCAGCGCAAGAAGTCGTTATCAAAGCAAATATTACAACAAACAAAATAGTCAATGTTTTCTTCATATAAAAACCTTCTTAATGTGAATTTTCTTAATTTAATTGTATTTGAAAAATGTGATAGCAATATGATGACATTGGATTTTTATTGTGAAGACTTCATCAGAAAATATGAAATAGTACACATTTCCCATTGAAAAATAAAATTGCCCATGAATAGATTTTTGAAAAATCTTTATAAATAGGGCGTTTTTTGTGTTTGAAAAATATCTGAGAGAATTATTTTGGGAAATGCGGGAAAAGGTTGAGGCATTTTTCAAAAGAACTATAATTGTCTGCAAGACACAAGAAAAAGGGGATTGGGAGGTGGACAATATAAATAATATGTTTTCTGTTATATCTATCCAATGCAGTGGAATTACACAAAAACTATCTATGCAGGTCATTAAAATATTTTCGGAAAAATTAAAGAAACGGACAGTATATATTCCGGCGGGAATGACATTTGAAGACAAAGGTATATACTCCATGACGGATTTGTATTTTAAATATTATAAAAAACGTGATTTTGAAATAAACAAAAAGTCAAATATGACAATAATTAAACCATTTAACTGTTTTATGGAAGCAACAGAGATAGAACAAAGTGATTATTTCAATTTTATCAATCAGCTTTCAAGGGAGTTTGATATTGCTGTTGTGAATTTGGAAGGAATGGCACCTGAGCGATTGCAAATGTTTATTGAAAAGAGTGCGCAAATTGCGATTTTGATTGACTGTGAACAGACAAATTTTGCAGACTATTTGAGTAATTTTATAAAAAACATAAAGCTTCTTTGGGGAGAGGCATTGGCTGTAATTACAGAAAACATAATGTTTATTGTCAATGCAGGAAAGGAACAGGAGGAGAGAATTTTGAAAAATATAATCAAAGATGAGTTTGGAGAAGAAAACGAGATTCTCCAAAGAATTTTCACAATAGAAGCATTACAGAGAAAGTGGGTGTTTAAATGAGTAAAAAGAATCTTTTAACAATTGCGGAGCATGTGCAAAAAAGGCTTTCAGAAACCCTTCATATGGACAGAGAGTATAGTGATGAGGAGTTTAATGAGGCAATAGAGGAATGTGTTGTAAAGGAGATGAGCAATACTTATTTAAACATTTCCGAAAGAGAAAAAATCACAGAATATGTGTTTAATTCAACAAGAAGATTTGATTTTTTACAACCATTGCTTGAAGATGATGAAATCACGGAAATTATGATAAATGGAGCGGAGAATATTTTTGTTGAGAAAAATGGGAGAATAGAAAAACTTCAAATAGAAAAGATTACAGAAGAAAAACTTTATGAAATAGTTCAAAATATGGTTTCAAAGGTTAATCGTATAGTAAATGAGAGCAGTCCTATTGTGGATTTAGCACTTCCTGATGGATCAAGAGCAAATATAGTACTAAAACCTCTTGCAGTAAACGGACCCTGTATTACAATCAGGAAATTTCCTAAAGACAGGCTTACAATGGAAAAATTGGTAAGCAATGAAACAGTATCAGTTGAGCTTGCAGAACTTTTAAAAGATTTAGTTATAAATAAAAATAATATTCTTGTATCAGGAGGAACAAGCAGTGGAAAGACCACTCTTTTAAATGTATTATCTGAGAATATTTCAAAAAATGAAAGGGTCATAACCATTGAGGATTCAACAGAACTGCAAATTTCAGAAACGGAAAATTTAGTATCTCTTGAAGTGAGAAATAAAAACTTTGAAGGAGGAAAAGAGATTGATATAAGAGAACTTGTAAAAACCTCACTTAGAATGAGACCAGATAGAATAATAGTTGGAGAAGTGAGGGACAAAGCGGCGTTAGATATGATTCAGGCATTGAATACAGGACATTCAGGTTCAATGTCAACAATACATTCAAATTCTGCGGAAGATGCATTGCTCAGACTTGAAACAATGATGCTTACTGCAGAAGTTATGCCACTGGAAGCAATAAGAAGGCAAATTGCGGCGGCAATAAACATTGTAATACATCTTGAAAGAGACAGTGATCTTAAAAGAAGAGTAAAGAAGATTATAGAAATATGCGGAGTTGAAAATGGAACGATAATGACAAAGGAGCTGTATTAAAAATGAAAGAAATGGATTATACAAAATATGTTTTGAATGTAAGAGAATGGGTCATTTATATTTTATTGTACAGTGCCATATTGTTTAGCGGGGGAATGGTATTTTTAAGAAATCCTATGTATGCAATACCTTTACTATTACTGGTTCCGTTGTTAGTGCAAAGCAGAAAGAGCATCTTGCAAAACAAAAGAGATAAACTCATTAGAAACCAGTTTTGTGACGCACTTCAAATAATATCAGTTTCATTGTCAACAGGAAAAAATGTCAGTAAGGCATTTATTGATGCGGCACCAGAGCTTGAAATGCTCTATGGAAATAAAAAAGAAATAATTGTAAAAGAATTCTATATAATTGCTGGAAAAATATCAATGAATCAAAGTTTAATAGAGGCGTTGAAAAACTTTTCTTCAAGGTGTAATTGTGATGAAATAGAGAGTTTTTGTGAAGCAGAGGAGATTTGCAGACAGACAGGCGGAAATATTACAGAGATAGTGAGAAATACATATCAAACCATTCTACAAAAAAATGAAATGGAAGATGATATAGACGCAATCTGTTCAGAACAAAAAATGAGTTTTAAGATATTAAGTGCAATGCCGTTTATCATAATATTTATTATGAGGATTTCCTCGCCTGATTATGCAAATCTTATATTTACTTTAAAGGGACTGTTTTTTACTGCAATTGCACTTATTATAATTTTGTTTGCATATTTATCAGGAATATCAATACTTAGAGATCGGCTTAAAAATATAAAGCTGAATGATAAAGTTTTTCTTGGAAAATTTCTTGTATTAGACCAAATGATTGATAGTTTATTAGCTGTTATTCGAAGGTATTCATGGGAAAGAGAGGTTAGACTGGTATTTGCGGAACTTTATGATAATGATAGCGAAATATATTATAAAAATCATAGAAAAAAGCAGGTTTTTTATTTGGGATTGAGTATCTTGTTTTTTGCTGTTTGTTTTATTCTTATATGTATTTTTATGACATTTAAAGTAGAAATCTTGGTGATTTTCGTAGCTGTGATAATAGGAATTTTTGTCATTTCGGATAGAGAAATGATAAATAAAGCAAAAAAGAGAAGAAAGATTATTGGAGATGAATTACCTGCATTTTTAAGCAAGCTTGCAATTTTGACTGACGCGGGAATAACAATCAAATCAGCAATTGAGATAATAACAGTGAAAATGAAAGAGGGCGAATTAAAAAAGCAGTTAATAATCCTAACAAGGGATTTCAAGTGCGGAACAGGAGATGCAGTAGGATTCGAATTGTTTGCAAGTCGGTGTAGGACAAAGGGAACCTCTTCCTTTGCAACTCTAGTAGTACAGAATTTGAGGAAAGGAGGAAAAGAGTTTTCGTCTATTTTAAGAATATATGTAAAAACCAGTTGGGAGAGAAAGAAGTCTGAAGCAAAAATTGCAGGGGAAGAACGGTCTATGAAGTTGATGTTTCCAACTATGCTGATATTTATAGGTCTAATGATTTTAATGGCAACTCCGGCAGTGATAAGTATGAATATAATATAAAGTATTACAGGAGGAAATATGATTAAAAGGGTATGGATGGGTTTCAAAAAGAGAATAATAGAAAATGAAAAAGGGCTTGGCACGGTGGAAATTGTAATAATTACGGCTATACTTGTAGGGTTGGCATTGCTTTTCAGAGAACAAATAATAACCTTTCTTCACAATATTTTGGGGAAAACCTTTAGTAATGCAGATGGGATTTTTGAAACGTAATTGCTTTATATGATTCCTGTATGATAAAATGTAGTCCTATAAATGCTTTAATGGAAAGGTTGTGTGTTTGTGGGATTTGCACAGGACATTGGAATAGATTTGGGAACAGCGACTGTTCTCGTTCATGTAAAAGGAAAAGGGATTGTTTTAAAAGAGCCTGCGGTGCTTGCGATAGATCGGGATGCCAATGAAGTTTTGGCAGTTGGAGAAGAAGCGCGGAGAATGCTTGGAAGAACACCAGGAAATATTGTTGCAATAAGACCATTGAAAGATGGAGTTATTTCAGATTATGAGAAAACAGAAGTTATGCTTAAACACTTTATTAATAAGGTTTCCAAGAGTAAATTAAGTAAACTTTTTAAACCCAATATAATGATTTGTGTGCCATGCGGAGCAACAGAAGTTGAACGGCGTGCAGTGAAGAATGCGGCGGAGAAAGCAGGGGCAAATAGACCTTTCTTGATTGATGAGCCTATTGCGGCGGCATTGGGTGCGGGTATAGATGTTTCAAAACCCCGTGGGAGTATGATAGTTGACATCGGCGGAGGAACAACGGATATAGCGATTATATCTTTTGATGGAATGGTTGTAAGATCTTCTATTAAAACTGCTGGGGATGTATTTGATGAATATATTGTAAGATATATGAGACGTAAGCATAATATGTTTATTGGCGACCGTACAGCGGAAGATATAAAGGTTAATGTAGGTTGTGTGTATCCGCGACCTACTGATATCACTATGGATATAAGAGGAAGAAACTTGTTGTCTGGATTGCCAAGGAGTATTTCGGTAGCTTCTTCAGAAATTTTGGAAGCACTTGAGGAACCAATGGGTGTTATTGTGAATGCAGTAATGAAAGTGTTGGAACAAACACCTCCAGAGTTATCTGCTGATATAAGTGATCGAGGAATAATAATGACTGGCGGAGGAAGCTTAATATATGGAATAGATAAGCTGCTCCATGAGAAAACTGGAATAAATGTCATAGTTGCTGATAATGCAGTGTCATGTGTTGCGTTGGGTATAGGTAAAGTGTTAGCAACCATGACAAAAGCTGAACGTCAAAGTTATCATGATGATGGTTGATATGTGAGAAGAGGTAAAAAACCTCTTATGTTGTAACCTAGTTCACTGCTATCTTGTATTGTATGAGCAATGCTTGCATAGCAAGAAGTTGTCAACCAAATTTTATTTAGAAATAAAAGTATTCTGAGTTTCAAATTTACTTTAGAAGAATATCACAAATTTTATTTACTGTACCAGCGCCGACTGTGATAATAATGTCACCGCTTTGAGCTTTACTCTTTAAGTAGTCTGCGGCGGATTCAAGAGAATCCTTATATACAGCATTTCTTGATACACTATTAATTGCATCAGCAAGTTGTGAAGAATGAATATCTCCAGGGTCTTTTTCACGGGCGGCATAAATGTCTGTTACAACGACTTCTGTACAGTTGTGAAAAGTCTCTGAAAATTCATTGAATAGTTTCTTTGCTCTTGTATAGGTATGAGGCTGAAAGGCGAGCCAAATATTGTTAAATGAGGTGTTCTTTGCGGCAGAGATTGTAGCAGATATTTCCGAAGGATGATGTGCATAATCATCAACTACAGTTATGCCATTGTAAGTACCTTTAATTTCAAATCTTCTAGAAGTTCCCAAGAAAGAAGCTATTCCATGTATACATTCTTCCACATTGCACCCAAGCTTATAACAGGTTGCTATTGCAGCAAGAGAATTTGATACATTGTGAAGACCTGGAACAGAAAGATAAACTTTTCCTTGAAACACATCATTTATATATAAATCGTAGTTTCCATAGCCATTTTCATTAAAAGATATATTGCGTGAGTTAAAATTCGCAGAAGTGTCACTTGTTGAGAAAGTCACTATATCACATTCAGCAGATTGTGAAGAAGCCATTGCATGTGAATCATCCTTTGAAACAATCAAATAACCATCTTTGTCAATTATTGATACAAAGTTTTCAAATGCAGTTAAAACATTTTCAAAAGTACCGAAGAAATCTAAGTGGTCGGCCTCTATATTTAGAAGAACACCAATATGAGATTTAAAATGAAGAAAACTATTGTGGTATTCACAGGCTTCATTTATGAAGAATTCATTTCCGCCAATAATTATATTACTAATTTGGTTCTTTATTGTTCCGCCAATGTGGGCATTTGGGTTCTTTCCGCAGTCTATGAGAGTTTTGGATATCATAGAAGTGGTAGTGGTTTTGCCATGCGTACCAGCAACAGATACTGCTTTGGGGAAAAGACACAAGATTTCTCCTAAAAGAGTTGAACGGTCAATAATTGGAAGCCCTCGTTTCACAGTTTCAGAATACTCGGCATTATCTTCCTTTACAGCAACAGTATATACAACCAAATCTGGATTACTGATATTAGACGCATTGTGACCAATATGTATTGTTGCGCCAAGTGCGGATAATCTATCTGTCAAAGAAGAGGATGAAGAGTCTGAGCCGCTTACAGTGAACCCTTTATGAAGAAGAAATTCAGCGAGACCTGACATAGAAGATCCTCCAATGCCAATAAAATGTATGTTTTTATTTATGGCGTTTTTCAAATAGGATGTTTCCTTATATATATATTTACCCAAGTTATTGCCTCCGTTTATATCTCTATTTGAGATAATCAATAATAATATAGTATATAAAAAAAACGAATAAAGTGCAATCAAATGTTTTTCAAAATTTTATCCAAGCAAGATGAGAAAAAAATGTATAATTTTTAAGTAAAAATGGAAAAATAGAGCATATAAATTCAATTTTTGAAAAATTAATAAAATTTTTCGAAAAAAAGAGGAATTTCCTGATTTGTGTCGAATAATTGTGTAAATGTATTACTACAACTTAACAAAGGAGGATCCTAGGTTATGAAGATTACCGATATTAGAATCAGAAAAATTGATTCTGAGGGAAAGATGAAGGCTGTTTTATCGGTTACATTTGACAATGAAATTGTTATTCATGACATTAAAATCATTGAAAGTGCTAATGGACTGTTTATCGCAATGCCAAGTAGAAAGACACCAGACGGAGAATATAAGGATATTGCACATCCTATAAATTCGGAAGTAAGGGAAGGTCTGCAAAAAGCTATTCTCGAAAAATATAATGAAACGCTTGCTGAATAAGAAGCATATTTATTCTTGAAAGTTTTATTTAAGAGCACAAGATATCTGAAATACAGATGTTTTGTGCTTTTTTTTTTGATGAAAATAAGTTAGAATGAATTGAAAATAAAAAATAAGGAGTTGTTGAAATGATAAGTGCTGTTATTCTGGCTGCTGGTGAAGGTAAAAGAATGAAATCAAATAAATCTAAGGTTACACATAAAGCTCTGGGTAAGGAATTGATTAAATGGGTTTTGGATGCCGCCGCAAATGCTGGTACACAGGATGTATGTGTTGTTGTGGGTCATAAAGAGGAGCAGGTGAGAGAAACACTAAAGGATGAGGTTTCATATGTTGTTCAAAGTGAGCAAAAGGGAACAGGACATGCTGTAATGATGGCAGAGGATTTTCTCAAAGAGAGAAAAGGTACAGTTTTGTTGTTGTGCGGAGATACACCCTTGATAACAGCAGAAACTTTGCAGGGATTGATAAAAGAGCACAGAGAAAATAAAAACGTGTGTACACTGATAACAGCAGTGCTTGAAAATCCTAAAGGATATGGAAGAATTATAAGAGATGAGAATGGTTTTTCAGCCATAATTGAACATAAAGATTGCTCCGAAGAACAACTTAAGACAAAAGAGTGCAATGCAGGAATGTATTGTATTGAAACAGAGGAATTATTAGAATCTCTCAAAGAGATTGGATGTGAAAATGCTCAGAATGAGTATTATATAACTGATATACCTAAAATATTAAGTCAAAAAGGGCATAGAGTAGGCACATATATTCTTGAGAATAATGATGAAATGCTTGGTATAAATGACAGAATTCAATTAGCCGAAGCAACAGAAGAGTTGAGAAAGAGAAGTATAAAGAAACATATGGAGCAAGGGGTTACTTTTATAAATCCCAACAGTTGTTATGTATCGTTTGAAGCAAAGATAGGAATGGATACAATTATTTATCCTAACTGTATAATTGAAGGTGATACACAAATAGGGGAAGATTGCATAATCGGACCAGATAGCAGATTGGTATGTGCGGAAATAGGAGATAAAACGGAAATAAATAAATCTGTTGTCTTTGACAGTAAAATAGGAAATGAAACCAAAGTAGGACCATTTGCATATCTTCGACCAGGAAATGTTGTGGGAGACTATGTGAAAATTGGTGACTTTGTTGAATTAAAGAAGGCGCAAATCGGAGATGGCACAAAGATTTCTCATCTCACATATGTTGGGGATGCAGAGGTTGGAACCGATTGTAATATTGCATGTGGTGCGGTAACAGTAAACTATGATGGGTCAAAGAAGTATCTAACAAAGATAGGAAAT
>JGI994J12354_10002343_pt1 | contig 18594 bp, 15 predicted proteins | sample IntmicLarv3ML3BL_FD_12354 | JGI IMG/M metagenome (IMG submission 12354)
CTTACCGCTATTGGAGGTGGCGGCGATCAAAATCGTCTCAATGCCGCTTCCGCAGCGATGGAAAGAATCTTGTAGGTATCGCTTACTGGTGGGCCTACAAAAAAGAAAAAGTCTCAATGCCGCTTCCGCAGCGATGGAAAGAATCAAAAGGAGGAGGTAGAAATATTCGGAGAAAAAAGTCTCAATGCCGCTTCCGCAGCGATGGAAAGAATCAGTATCATTACCATTACGGCTTGTAATATTGTTGTCTCAATGCCGCTTCCGCAGCGATGGAAAGAATCAACATCATTATCAATATATTATGAAAACAACAAGATTCCTTCATCCTTTAAATAATCCTCATCAACAGCCAATTAGATTCTTTCCTTGAAAATCTTCGCAAATGTACATATTTTTTATATGCAAACCAAGCATTTTTTCAGAATCTTTTTTCATTATCTTTTTATTAATAGACACTTAACGAGAAAAAAAACTTCGCAAATGTTTCTCACAAATGACTCAAAAAAATCATTTTCGAAAAACGCCATTTTTACCCTTTTCGCAAACGCCTGATTATAAAAACAATAAGTCAAAGAACGAAATGTTAATAAAATTAAATCTTCGCAAATGATTTGGAGGAAATACCGTTTTTCTACATTTGCGAACTTTTTTCATCTTGCCAAAATTAGCTTAAAAAACATTTACGCCTATTAATCAGCCATTTACCATTTTTGAAAATCTTCACAAATGTTTTGACCTCTCAACGTCTCTTTTTTAGTATACTTCAACCACCTCTATTGTCTTTTTCCGAACGGGTTGGTAAACTATTTTAGTGAAACAATTTACGCATATCGGATAATATATAATAGTATCCTCTTTTTCATTTATCTTGTTCTTTAGTTCTTCCTGCACTTTAACATACCGACTCTCTGTAAACATACATTCAAATACACTGTAGTTAACTCGTACTCCATGCTTTTCCAATACCTTAACCACACGATTTCGCCGTTTATCGTCCGATACATCATATGCAACTACACAAAACAACCTTTTTGCTCTCATATTCATTAAACTACCATTTGGCTATATAAGGTTTATACAATTTACTATCTCCCGAAATAAAATCGGCTATTTCGCCTACCTGACGTTCAATAATATCAATAAATCTAATCTCTTCACTTCTGTATTTTTCATACCTATTCAATCGTTCGAGGATATTTTGTATCAGCAGTCGTTTCGTTGGTTCATTTAGTAAGTTCTTATTCATACCTAAGGTTTCTCCTTTTTGAATCAAGGCAAGTACAACCCTGTCTACAGCTTGTGCGCGAAACAATTCCACTATATCGTACACAAATGTAGGCTTATTTGCCTGAAAAGCGTGTAATACAGCTATCGAAGGATTTAATTTCTTGGCTAATACCGCTTCCCAAACCCGTGCATACAAAATAGCATAACCATAATTAAGCATGGAGTTCATCAAATCGGAAGCCCCTTGTCTCTCACGTTTTTGAAAGTCTACATTGTCATCAGCCAAAAGTAAGCGAACATAATCCCAATAAGCTATTGCAGCCAAAGCTTCCTGCGCCATAAAAAAATTCATGTATTCAGGATCGTTTTCTTTATATAGCTTTACTTTAGATATACATTCTTCTATTCGCAGGACAACTTCCACATATTTTTCCGGTAAGCCTGTTATTGTATCTTTATGATATTTATGGTAATACTTTATCAGGTTAAATTGATTTTTCAACTTACTCAAAATAATACGTCCTGCCAGAGCCACTTTTTTCTCTATCGACAAAAGTGATTGTTGCTGCCACAACATACCGTCCATAGAGATCGGAGATAAAAGAGAGGCATAGTGACGTCCTTGTGCATTGAAAAAGTCAACCGGAATTTTATTCTCAATACAATACGACAATGCATTCGTTGACAGACTTACTCCTTGTCCCGTTACAGTAATATGTTTCAATGTTTTTGTCGCTTTTTGATTGATAATTTTCCCTTTTACCTTTATAACAATTCCTTTATTTGATTTTCCGATAAAGCTGCCCGGAGTGCTGACCACCAATTCCGAGCCTTCTGCTTCTAATTTTTGATATTCCTGTTTCTTCTGCCTTATAAGCTTTTCATTATCCGTCTTTTCGGACTTCTTACTCTTTTTTTGTTTAGCGCTAAGGTATGTCTCAACAAACTCTTTTATCAGAACTGATTTTGAAAGATTACATTCATCGGTAAAGAAATCTATTTTCTTCAGATTAGCGCTCAAAGTAGTTTTATTTGGAATCGTTTTTGCATGTTCTTTCACTAAACCATGAATCTTTAAAACTAAAAGTCGGTCAAACTCCTTAATTACTGATTGCGGCAAAAGCTTTGCGTAATAGCTCTTTATCCCTTGTAAAGTCTCTAAGCTTTTTCCTGATAATTCACAATTTTTGAAATCTATTGAATCAATACGGTCTGCCAAATCTTTATTTTTCTTTTCTGACAATGACAATCCCGATTTCTTTGTGATAATACCCAAAAACTCAACTCCGGTTTCCAAATCTGCGCTACTATCGGCTTATTTAATTTCAAATAAAACTCTTCTAATTCCAACTTTATTAATTCTATCAAAGAATCCGCGTCCTCTTTCGTTTCGGCTATCACCTGAAAATCATCTGCATATCTTATATAATTAGCTGTTTTACTTGTCACAAACTGATCAAACGGATGCAAATAAAAGTTCGCTAAAAGTGGAGAAAGCACTGCTCCCTGAGGCACTCCCTGAACAGCATCGCCCCACTTCATTTGTTTAGTTACAACTCCCATTTTCACACAAAGCTCAACTAAACGTACCAAATCTTCATCTTTAAGGAAGTTTTGAAGTTGCGAAAATAACCGTTCATGATTTATTGTGTCGAAATAATTATCGATATCCAGCTTAATTACCAACCCACTTTTTACTTTATTGAAAATATGCATTACCTGATGAATAGCCTTGACGGGGCCTTTTCCCGGCCTGTATCCATAGCTATTATTCAGAAAAATCTTCTCCATTTTAGGCTCAACCAACATCTTAATAGCCTGTTGTACAATCTTATCCCGAACGCTAAGCAAACCTAATTTACGAGTTTCAGTTTCGTTCTTCGCAATTTCCACCTGTAAATAGGGTTCAGGATTCCATGTTTTATCAATCAGTTCCTTCTTTAATTTCGCCAGATTATCTTTCAGATTTTCCTCAAACTCCATTACAGAAAGCCCATCAACTCCTCCTGCCGAATTTTTCAACTTAACATTTTTCCATGCGGAATATAAAGTAACCGGCAAACAGAGGGTTTTGTATAGACTCGAAGGCATAAGTATTAATTTTAATGATAAACAAATAATAAATTTATTCGCCACATAAAAACTATCTAAGAAGCATCTCTATTAAACATGTTCTTCACAGCGATTAACATGCAAATATATAAATTTTTCATCAACAAATAATTCAGCAGAAAAAAATCTCAATTTATATCTACGGTAACTTAACTATTTCCGAATCAGTAAAAGAATCGTTTAAACCATCCCTGTGATTTAGATATGATGCACCAATGCCGCTCCCGCAGCGATAGAAAGAATCAATTCGCAGAAAATTTAGAAGAAGTAAAAGCTATGTCAAAGTCTCAATGCCGCTTCCGCAGCGATGGAAAGAATCAACAAAAGGGGGAAGAAAAAAAAGTTTTCTTTGAGTCTCAATGCCGCTTCCGCAGCGATGGAAAGAATCATTGATAGAAAAAGTGATCGTAGCCATCGGGCTAAACGTCTCAATGCCGCTTCCGCAGCGATGGAAAGAATCTTCATGGCTTGATCCACTTGGATATATAAGACTGTCTCAATGCCGCTTCCGCAGCGATGGAAAGAATCTTTCACGATGACATCAGCATCCGCCAGCCCGGAAGTAGTCTCAATGCCGCTTCCGCAGCGATGGAAAGAATCTACAACCAACAGTAACACAGGAGGAACACAAGTTGGAACGTCTCAATGCCGCTTCCGCAGCGATGGAAAGAATCCGCAAAAAAAACGAAGAGGAGGTAGCCATTTTCTGTCTCAATGCCGCTTCCGCAGCGATGGAAAGAATCTTGAAGTTTATCATTCTGAGGCAAGGTATTATTCATGTCTCAATGCCGCTTCCGCAGCGATGGAAAGAATCTCGAAGAAGAGTTGAAGAAACGGTAGCTATTAAATGTCTCAATGCCGCTTCCGCAGCGATGGAAAGAATCACGAAATAAGTGACGAAAAAATTGACGACAATGGTCTCAATGCCGCTTCCGCAGCGATGGAAAGAATCTTTATTTAATGCCATTGTTGTTATAGCAATATTTGGCGTCTCAATGCCGCTTCCGCAGCGATGGAAAGAATCAAAATCTATCCGACGACGCAATTAAAACAGAAATAGTCTCAATGCCGCTTCCGCAGCGATGGAAAGAATCCCCCTTGTCAGCACTTCCAAAAGGAACAGCGGCAAAAGTCTCAATGCCGCTTCCGCAGCGATGGAAAGAATCAGGGCTAACCCACGAGTCCACATATTTGTGGTTTAGATGTCTCAATGCCGCTTCCGCAGCGATGGAAAGAATCAAGTAAAATGAGCAAAATTCAAGAAATCAAAAACTCGTCTCAATGCCGCTTCCGCAGCGATGGAAAGAATCAGTATCATTATCAATTTATTATGAAAACACTACGTTTCTTTCACCTTTTAAATAGTCCTCATCCACAGTCAATTAGATTCTTTCCGTGAAAATCTTCGCAAATGTACATATTTTTTATACGCAAACCAAGCATTTTTTTAGATTCTTTTTTCATTATCTATTTATTAATAGCCACTTAACGAGAAAAAAAACTTCGCAAATGTTTCGAACAATCGACTCAAAAAAATCATTTTCGAAAAACGCCATTTTCGCCCTTTTCGCAAACGCCTGATTATAAAAACAATAAGTCAAAGAACGAAATGTTAATAAAACGAAATCTTCGCAAATGATTTGAGGGAATTACAGTTTTTCGACATTTGCGAACTTTTTTCATCTTCTCAAAAATTATCCAAAATAGCATTTCTGCTGATAATCTGCAAGTTAACACTTTCAGAAATCTTCGCAAATGTTTTTGGCTATAAACGGCACTTAAACATGAAAAACTACCCCTCAGTCAACTCGGAAAAAACATCTTTTAAGTCATAAATATTCAGGTTTATTTCACGAAACTCTTTATTTGTTCTTCCGTCACTTTCTGTTATTTTACCATTCTGTTCCTTATAACTGCATAGCCTGTTACCTTTTATTGAGTTCAAAGCCAAAGCCACACTTAGATTAGCTGTTCCCGGAGTTATGTTAAAAAGTAAGTTTTCATCCCTATAAGTTCCCATAGATAACTCATTAACTAAATTTGATATTTTAAAATAGCTTTGGGGTATCTCATCATAATCACACTCTATCAAGTGAATTTCAATATCACGTTTTACTATACATAATAAAATATCTTTAATATATTCTTTTACAATCCAAAATCGCAGCGTATCATTATAAGGAAAGAAATTCACATTTTCATATTTATCACCCAGTGCATTTTTTAACAAGAAAAATGCATTACTCTCATTTTCAATTTCGCTATAGTAATAGTCTTTAGATGATTTATCTCTAAATATTTTGTAAGCCGCCAAACAATTGTCTGAATCTTCAGCATACCCAAATTCTTTGTCCAACTGTTTTACAATTTCGATTAACTCTTTTAATGCAGTCTCTATTGTGCCAATATTATCAGATGACAATAAAAAACGCTCAATCTTTGCGAGTTGCAGTCGATATGACTTTATAATACCCCTTCCGACCAAATCCTGAAAGCAATCATCCGTCAACTTCGAATTATCTTCCATTTCGCAGAACTTTTCTCTGAACGCAGTAACCAGCTTTTCAGCATTAGATATAAGAAACAAAGCCTTCAGATAAGAGTAATACTCTTTTTCCTTATCAAAATCGACCAAACTTTGTACTTTTATCCTTCTGTCAACAAATACATATAATCTCTGTATTCCGGAATGTCTTGTTAATGGCTCAATAAATGGTTCCATATTTCTTTTGGAGATAAAACTTATTCCGGTAATAATAACAAGTGGTTCTTTCGATTCTTCTTTTTTGATATATGGCTTCAGAAAAATAACGCCTATTAAACCTGTTATATAAATAAAAGGATGAACGACCCTTTGTAATGTTGAAATATCCTCAGGTTCTTTTTTTATGAAATCAAATATAGAGTCGGGAATCCATGTCAGATGAAACAGGAAAAAAATAACGAACATCAGGTCTAAAATATTTCCCGAAACGGAGTTTTTTATCAGCGTCTTTAAAATATCTTTCATTTTCTTCCACTTATCTTTTTCTCCATTTATTGGAACTGAATCAGAGATTCTCATTCCGATATAAGACCAATTAAAGATTATTGAAAGGATAAGACCTGAGAAAAAAATCACGAATAGAGTCATTTTCAGCAAAGGAATTATGCCATCTATGGCATAAGGACAAGTATTCGGATTGAAAACAAAAATATTATCCAATAACAACTCTAATCCTAATATGGAAAGAAGGGAAATTATCCCCCATCTTTTTATACATTCATTTTGATTTTTCATAACCTACAATAATTTATAATTTCGAAACCTTACAAACTTAAATACTGACTTTTTTACTCCATCTTTCTCTTCGACAATTCGCTCTGTAGTAGATGCTATACAAGTGTATCCTTCTTTAAGTAACAGTTGGATTAAAACAAAACAAAAAGTCATCTCTCCGGTAATATGTATTGCCGATTCATCATTAGATGATTGTATCAGGGTTACGCATTTATTCATATACTCTGTCGCCAAATCAAAAACTTGTTCGGTCGTATAATCGGGAGGTATGTTCGGAAATGGTAAATTTACGATTTCACCATATTGAGATATAGCATTTAATTGTTCTCCGTCCCATATATAGATTTTTTCTTCGTTTTCTATTTTATATGCAGGATGATTGGATAGGTTGATTAACATAGTTATTTTATTTATTTACAATATTATATATATCATTCATTGCTTCTACGAGTTTGTCTTTAAGAGACTTTACCGACATGTGATTATTTTTTATTCCTGAATGATTAAAATCATTTCTTATATCATTCATTTTCATAAATGGTTTTGAAATTAATTGTAATTGATTATTTGATAATAAATTTGTAATTATCTTTTTTTTCGAATTTATTTCGGTATCCCGATCTTCCGCTTTGTCCTTTTTTGACAATAATTGCCAGTTGTCCTCTTTAATATTTTGGGCAAAAAATACAAGTGCTTTATTTACACATTCCCGCTGTTCAACTTCTTTCCAATCCAAATTATTCTGTTTACAAAGATAACTGATAATATTTTCATGAAAGATAGTCACAGCTTGTTGATATAATCCATTATCAAGACACCAAAAAGCAGCTGAAAAACCATTCATTACATTTTCGCGCTCATCAAACTGATCCAATGAATGTTTTATTTTTTCAATTACAGGCTCCAATGGCTCAATAATTATTGTAGATAATTGATTGGTAATGCTTTTTAATTTTTTCAAATTCTCTGATTTAACAATTTCAATACCTCGACACGTTTGTCTTTCTTCAATCACTAAATTAAGATATTTCGCAAAAGTATTAAGTAATGTCGCGTCATTATTAGCAGACTTCATATTTTGCAGCATCGGTCGTAATGAAGATGTACATAAATTTGTTAATCGAGTAGCATTTCCATTTTCTAAATAGTCGGCAGAAGCAAATGTCCAGTCTTGTAGTCCGGAAATTGGCAACAAATCAATAAAAGGAGCTTTATTTGTTTCCATGTCCCGAGCCTCATAATTGCCATAAGAAATGTGCTTTACTTTGGCTTTTTTCAAAAACTTCGCATAATTACTAAAAACTAATACCAACATTGGCAAATAACGAAAGCTATGAGTTAAATCGAAGTATAACTCATCATAATCTTCTAAAGCTTTGTATAACTTATTGAAGATCTCCCACATTTCTTTTTCATTTTTGCCTTCCGGGATATCTATTACAGTAGGAGAAAAGGGGATATTCATTTCTTCCAATACCTTTTCCAATCCTTTGTATGGAATTTTTTCATCAATGGAAAAATGTTTTCTTTCAACAATTGTTTTATTCCAGTTAATTGTTTTAGCCTGAGGGGTTAACAGAAATAATGTAGCGTCTGTTTCGCTCCATTGAGTTACCTTCAGAAATTCTAAGGTTGCTTGTTGAATAAAACGAGTTTCGGATGATTCAAAATCATTTTTTACATATTTACAATTACTGTAGAAACCTGTCCCTAAAACAGTAATAAAAACTTTTCGTGCCATACTTTACTCTTTTAATTTAACTTGATTCATAATTCCCAATTTACTGTACTGATGAATAACCACTTTTATCTTATTGCCTATATTAGGCTCATGCATTCCTTTGGGGATTATACATTGAACTTCGACTGTTGTGTTTTCTAAAATTACTTTTTTATTTCCGATGTATGTAGCGTCATAAATTTCAGCGCCTTCTTCTCCGAAATACTCCTTCGTAAGTTCAATTGAAGATTTGGATGCTTCTATTGCGTTTTCTGTTATCTCGGATTTAATTTCATTTTCATTAACCAACGGTACAATATTAATTTTGTCAGCTTCAATTAGTTTGCTGAAATTACTATTTTTTTTATAATGCTTATACTCATTTAAATCCATCATCAGTATATCTTCTCCAATGTGGTCACCCGCTATTTGCATAAATCTTTTTATCTGTTCAGTATTGCTCCATACTTGTTTATAAGCGCTGTAAGTAAATGCCGACAGTTCTTTTTCAAATGTTTGCAGATAATGATTTATATCATATTTAAAATTTTCAAATGATGTAATACTAAAAGAGACCTTTCCATATCCAAAACTTTTAGCTAATCCCATATTATGATAAACATTGGGAATATTATGCAAGGTAATACCGGAAAGCAAAGCTCCCAATTCAATTGGTTTCAGATTATGAACATTGATTTTTGTGGCAAACTCTGTTCCTTTGGGTAACGGATTGAAAATATTTTTCATTCTTTCATTTTGATTTCCTTGCGGGAGTTCCTTAATACCGTTATTATCGTTGATTTTTCCGTGTATTCTATATCTTTTTCTGCCGGCAATTTCGCTATTTCCATTATCGTAATCTTTATATAGTTTTTGGTCTTGTTTTAAATACAACGGATAATAAGAGGCTTTTGGCTCTCCTAATACCCCTGAAACAGAGCTTATTTTTTTCGGATCAATCTTTTGAGTTGCAAAAGCATGGCAGAATTGAACTCTACCTCTTAATGCTTCGTCTGCGTTTGTATATCCAAATAAAAGTTCTGACAGATCTTTTTTCCCTTTGTGCTTTTCTTGAACAATACAATGTTCAACGCTTTTACCAAAAGGATATCTGTACATGTATGATAATCCAAGACTATGAACATCTCCCGTTTCTGTTTCAGTAAAAAAGACCGGTATTTGTTCTCCGGAATTTATTTTATTCAGCCATTTTGTTTTAAAAATAGGATTAGGTTTATGTACAGTAAGAAATGACTGTATAACAATGTCATCAACCGGAATTTCTTCTATTTGAGAATTCGAAAAAATATATTCATGATATTTACCGTTCATTTTACCTGTACAAACTAATCTCCCATTTCCGAAATTTGGATATAATACATTTTCATCCAATGAAGATTGTTTCAGTAATGAATCCTTTTCATACGGTTTAAAATCTCCGAATTGGTCTTTAATTTCATTATGTGTGACTTTTACAGGTTCTCCTCTTTTTGATAAATAAAACTTATTATCGTATTTTTTTTGCAACCAACCGCATTGAATATCAGACATATTATCCCGATACTGTGGCAAATTAAAATCTCGATAAGCGAAGTAATCATTGTTATACTGGCTTAATCTACCAAACGAAAATATCTCCAATACACTTCGAATAGTACCCTTTATTGTTGTTCCCGGAATAAAAAATTTATCTCCGATTTTACTAAAAGATTTATATTTATCAGTCTTATTTTCAGCATCTTTTTCCGAATGACCATTTCTGACAAATATTGGTGTTTCCGCTTTTATTATCAATTCAATTACTCCGCTCTCTCCATCTTCAAAAGGTATATCATGAGATACCCTATCAGCCCAATCAGAATCAGGGTAAAATACTTTATTGTTTAATGGCACAAAATTATAAGGCGCTTTTATCATAATTATTTCCTCCTATTTTTTTAAATACTTAAATCCGACAAAAACTAATGGTCCGGGAACCAGAACAGGCATACCCAAACATAATAATTTTTCCACATCGGCAGAATCCTCTATTTCCGGCTTCCAATATTGACGAAAAAGTATTTTCGATGCACGTAGCCTGCTATTGGAAATATATTCTTTATCTTCTTCATCAGGAATCCATCCTTCAGGTATATTTTTCAAATCGTATTTGATTACAATGTATTTTCCATCCACATATTTGATACTATATGACACTTCAGTCTTTTCATCACATAATTGACCCTCGATAATAAAAGGGTTTGTAGTGTCTGAAAATCCTTCAAGTATCTCTTTTAAAACAGATGGCGTGTGATACTCCAGAGGATGAGGTTTGTCACTCATCCATAAGTAGCCTATGTATTTTATATCGCAGGGGATATCTGATATTTTTATCTTGTTGTTCATATTATATAATTTTTCCGTTATCAATTATTATTTTATCGTTTTCATAGACATTTCCGGAAAAACATCCATGCCCGCGATTAACACCGCCTCCTAACGGAAGCATCCCGCATGAAATATCTCTAAGAGCAGCAGAAAAGGCTTTTTCAATATTTTCGTTTTCTTCAGGGAAAGCATCTTTTTTATTTACCTTTAAAATTAAAGTGTACTTTTCGTCTTTCCCACATGTCACTTTTTCGGAAAAAAGTGCGCTATCTATGGCACCTCCCGTGAATCGGTCAATAGCTACGTGATTAAGAATTTTTCCTTTTTCCGATTTTTTTTCGCGAATCACATCCGAGATAATTACATTTCCCCGCATAGCCTCTTTCGTTTTTGGGACAGTGTACCCGAATATTTTCCTGATTGCTTCATTATTATGTCCGGTATACTTATCCAAACAGTTTTTTTCTATTTTATCGGCATAGATTCCACAAAACTTATTGTAGTAGAATGCAATCCGATGAGATATAGCGCCTTTTACCGAACTTGCGGGAATAAGAATAGTATCTTCTACAAGTTCGGGGCTATCATTATTCCAATCGAAGTATAATTCGGAAACAGGAGTCATTTCAGCATCTTCATCACCAAAACCTGATCCGAATAAGAAAAAGTCATCAGGAACAAGATCAAGTTTATAAGTTGTCCAATCCGAATTATTTGTTTGACTTAAATTATTAGCGGAAACACAATCATCTGCCCATGCATTATCTTCCCATATCGTATCATTCAAAGATGATGTTTTTCTGATATAATCTTCCAATCCTTTTTCCACAAAATAAATGCCGCTGTTATTCGGAAGCTTTGTTGTTTTTTCATCCGGACTATAAAAGTCAAATATAATAGCCTTGTAAGAAACAACTTTAAACTCCCCTAAACCGGAGCGAGTGCCTGAACCGATATGTAAATCGGATTTCACCAAAGTGTTTAGCAAATTAATAAAGTTCATTTCATTACTATCTTCTTCAGATACCATTTCCATCTCAAAGCAAAATCGAGTTCCTTTAAAAACAATCTCTTCATCAAACTTACCACGTTTTTTCCCGGTTCCTTTATCCGTTATATTTACATGTTGACGAATAGGGAGGTTGTTAAACTGTTTCAAATAATCGCTTTTATCTTTATGTAATATTCCTTCAACAATACGTTTGTCGGCATCCATCAAAAATGCAGAGGAAAAGATAACCTGAGAACCTTCTCCCGAATTATCAATATTTTCTAAATTAAATCCGAAAAAAGATTTAGCGATATGTTCACCAATTGTATTTCTGAGAATTCCGGCAATTGCGGTTCCCGGAATATATGGTAATCCGTTAACATCTTTTGCAACAACTTGTTCTGTAATCATACTGCTTTCACCCGTACCAACAGATAATGGGGAAAGAGTTTCTATTACAATCCGGGCAACATACCTTCGACAATATTCTTTATCATTTTCTTTCATATTAATTTCCTCCTGATTTTTTCGCCATTTCCGTAGCAAGGTTAATTAATGCCAATTGGCAGTTTTCTTCGGTAAGCTTATCAAAGAATTTCTCTTTGAATAATGTTCTGCTCATACTATCCCATTTTTTAGCTGCCACACCTTTCATAAAATATCCATCGTTTTTATCAAATAATTTTTCTTCCAATATGCCTTTCGGATTACAGTCGTTTTGTTTTCTTCCATATTTAACAGCATAATTGCGGATATTACCCCATTGTGAAGCAAATTTGTTTTTACCAAAAGTATCTGTTACTTTCGTGTCATTCGTAAAATCTGATACAAGATTAAAAATATCTCTTTCTTTCTCTATTTGTTTACCTTTTGCAGATAAAAACTCAAGTAAATGTCTATCTTCCGGCGTCATGGTCGTTTGTTCTATCATCTCGAAATTATTTATTATTCCTTTTTCAAGATTATATGCCGCTTTCCCATTGATAGTCTCTTTCATTTTTTCATTTTCCGACTCTTGTGCTTTTAACCATTCAGGATTGAGAATAATCTTTCCGAATCCTTCATTTTTATACTCTCCAACAAAAAGATCTACAGTAATTGAAGAGTTCTTATTTGTTTCAATATAAAAAACACTTCCTTTTTCTATTCCACAACGGTCGGTATCACGAACTTGTCGTGTGGAATTCCATGGAGCATACTGGAATGTACGAATCTGACTATTTTTCCAGATTATTTTGCCGCCATCAAATCCTAACTGCTCCGGAACCGGTTGAAATGTTGGCAAACCATATTCATCAAAAAAGATAAGACGGGAATCAGCATATAATAAAACATGGTTTGAATCTTTTATAGTCTCTTCTTTTTGAAATTTTTCGGAAACATAATTAATCTCCACTAACCCATACTGAGCGGTACGCGAACGTCCAATCTTTTTTTGTCCGATAATAGAATTCACTACTTTGTTGATTATTTCTTTGGAGATGCTTCCATCAAAAGAGATTTCGAATAACCACGAGCTTCCGGCAGGTAAAGATTCATAACCGAACATCTTTTGATCTTTTGATTTACGGGTATTTCTGTCGTATTCCGATTTCAGCGCAAATGTTTTTTTTACTTTTACTTCATAGCCTTTTTTATCTGTCTCATCAAAAAAGTAAAACCCATTTCGGCATTGTTTTGGCTGAAACGCAATAAAATCAGCTGCTTCAGGATTTACTACTTCATGATGAATATAAAATCCATCTTTATCTTTTTGCTTCGAGTGATAGTAGGAAGCCGGAACTTTTAATGTTCTTTCATATTTACCTTCTTTTTTATAAAGTGGATGAGCATCTCCAAACCTTACTTTCCCGCTATGAAACACAGTCAAGCTATCTTCTTTGCTTAATCGGCCTGCATTGTTCGTACTTTTAAAATATAATCCTCCGGCAACAATTCCCAGGAAATTATTCCCCGGAATAAAATCTAAACTATTCTGATTCCCTTCTGTCGCAGCTTTTTGATTTATTACAATATCTGTCAATAAAGAACATTCAAAGAGAACAGATATATCATCTTTATTATTACTCTTTATACTTTTTTTATCTGTTGATACATCAATATCAACAGATTCTACGAAGTCATAGAATTGGCATTTACCTAAACCTCTATTCCGATTCTGTCCTATTTGTTTGATAAAACTCAAACCTTTTTTTATTCTATCTTTATACTCGTTACTATCAGGAATGTATAGGATTCCTCCTGTTAACTCGCAAGGAATTACAGTGTCCATCTTTCTCAAAGAGCCTCCTTTCGCAACGCCTGTTGATTCTATTTTTGTTGAGGCAATTTTACGATAAAGGCTTTTAGTCTGTTTTTCCTTTATAATTTCTTTTTTAAGTTCCGAATTCAATTCAGCATTTTCGAAAAAACAAACACCCATGTCCGTCCCTTCTTTTCCTAATAATTCAATAATCCAATTGGAGGAGTCAGCTTTTGAATACTTGTTTATATCCTCTAATGCTTCTCTAAGTAATCCTTTAATCGTTTTACCTGGAATAAAAGGCAATCCGTTTTTATCTCTGATAACTAATGCATTTAAATCCGTACCCGAAGATAACCCTGATCCGCAATGCCAGTCACTGAAAAATTGTATTTTATAGGTTAGTTTCATTAGTTGTCCTCCTCTTCATTAATGGATATAAGCGATAATAAATCATAATATGGAATCCTCAAAAATTCGATTGGTTTGTCCTTAGGGACAATTTCAGGGTTTAAATTCTCGAAACTGCTCAGATTTAAAGAGTTTAATAAGTCTGCGGATTTTCGTTCTTTTAATATACTGATTAATCGGCTCATTTTTTGATTAGCATAACCAACCCCTGTTTTTTCGGATAATAATCCCAACCATTCTCTCAAATTTGTTTTAGTTGAGTTTCCATCGGAACCATCTTCCAGCAATTGTACATTTTCTATTAATAAATCTATTGTCCATTGACCGCTCTTTTCAGCAAGGTAGTATGGCCCAAATTCATAAGTAAGATTGTATCCATTTAGAGGCATTAAGACTCTTTCCTTAATGTCGGTATAATCCCCGAAAAAACTATCCTGAACCTTATGATATAGTAAGCATGACATGGCCAAATCACCGGGAGCAAGTCCTTTCTTAGCATGATTCTTAGCGGCAGCACATAACTCTTCTGCCAAATTCGTTGCATAGTGAAACGGAAATGACGCTTTCACAAAAGCTATTCCGGCACATGCAGTCAATCCTTTTTTTAATATATCAGTACAAGTTGTTCTATCATCTTCTTTCTTTATTTCATCAAGTTTATTCTTTAAACACTCAAAATCAATTTTCAGACTTTTAATGATTAATATGATTTTTTCTTCTTTCACGTCTGATTCACCTGAGATAATTGCTTTAGAAAGAATCTCAAAAACCCTAAGAAAAGCCTTTGTGTATTTAATCGCATAATCAGCTTTGCAAATCATCGTCAAATCATCCCCACTCAAAACAATTGGACGAAAAGGTATTTCTTCGCCTGAAGCTTCATCTTGTTTTTTATATACTTCACTAAATGCGTATCTTGCACTTTCCTTAGTTATCTTATCAACCACATCTGAAAAACTCTTCATTAAATAAGGATACTTCCCTATTACTTGAAATATATTTCCCATACCATTTCCATCTGCGTGTATTACTGCAAGCCATCCTTTATTATTAGCTATATTATCAAATTCAGTTGCAATTGAATCCTTATATATGTCCTTATAAAGAGCTTTTTGTGCCAATTTAAGAGATGAGTACTCATCTAATTTACATTTTGAGGCTTCATCAATTAAGCCTTCCATCAAAATTTTATTTCCTTTCTTATAATCTCTTTCAATTGCCGGCAATCCTGTTCTTGGAGCTCTTTCAATAGACATTAAACCCAAGGTCATTGAGTGTGTTTGTTTATTTCTTTGAGTTCTCAGATTCTGTTCTAATTTATTTGATTTCTCGGCATAATCACTAAAATCATCCTTTAAATCCACTACAGCCTGACTAATAGTTATCCCCGGAGCAATTGTCATTATCTTTCGAGGAAATTCCAATACTGTTCTTTCAAATACATCCCCTGCATCAAAAATATACTTGATATTTCCGGCTGCTCCGACAATCCAGTTTGGATCCTTCTTTATCATATCCGGATCTTTGGTATCTTTTCCTAAGATTTCGCCAAATGCCGTTGTACATATTTCCGCGACAATCTCACTTGCACCTACAATCTCTTTCAGTTTATTTGTCTGAAAGATAAAATCCTGTATCCCTTGAACTGATGCCCCATACAGATACTTTTTGACTTTTCCCTCGTTGTTACTCATAAGCATAATATTTTGTTTATTTAAAAAAAACCAAAATCAAATTATCTTACCTCCACTTTATACCTCCCCAACCCATAAACCACCTCATGACCGACGCCCAGTTCTTCCATAAATATCAGCATGGGTAGATAGCGGTTGAAATAGCCTTCGTATATCTGGCGACCTACGTAGCCTTGTAACGGCATTTTGTTTTCCGTTTCCTTTTTGGGTGTGTTTTGAAGTGTAATATGCTGCATCTCGACTGATTTAAGTGTCAAGTTTGTAGCGTACTCTATATATTCATCTATACATTTCATTATTTCGGCTCCCGGTTTAGGGTTCTTCGGGTACATATATAATATTGTAAGTTTTGCCATTCTGTATGCTGCCGAACGAATCAATTGATATATGCCGGGGAAGCCGTTATATTTATCCTGAAAACTCAATTGACGCACTTTCTTTTCTGTTTTTTTGTAGAGGTTGACGGGCGTCAGGAAATCAATGCATAAAGTTTTTTCTTCATCGTTTGCTCTTTCCTGCATAAAGTCAGCAAGTGTTACAGGGAAAAGCAGTCTGCTTGCGGCTTGAACGCCATCTTCCTTTGCCATCAGATGCAGTTCGCCCTCATGTGAGTGTTCGTAAATGCTATCAATTTTAAACGTAGATTTTGGATGCCCTATCCCGTTATCGCACATTAACCTGATCGCTTCAATGAATGATTTATAATATTTCGATAAACTGCCTGCCAAATACAAAGAAAATGTAAGCGAATCACCTTCTTTTATAGTCAGCGCGTTCGTGTCATCACATGGATAAAGAGGAAAAGCAAAACTATATCCTTTCGGAAAACCGTTAGCCAGCTCTTTATATAGTGGATGCGAATCATCTAATGGTATACGGTTTATCAAATCTCTTAATGATAAAGACTTGCCATTTTCTTCAACCTTCACGGAATCCGAAGCATACATAAAATTGTTACGTACGACAGCTCCTATCCAAGCTTTAAAAGCGGTATTTTTTTTTGTTTTTAAGGTTACATCAAAACGGTGATAATACAGGCCCTCATTCAACTCTAAAAACTCTCTCATCTAATGCATTTTTCAAGGTTATTAATTGTGCAAATATATATTTTTTTTATAATAAGTCCAATAGAAATTTATATTATAATCTCCTATTCAGATTTTGGAAATCCGGGGTTGCATTTAATATTTTTCTTTTAACCACATTTCTAAAAACTTATCATAAACAGCATAGCCGTTTTCATCGCGAGTAACAAACTCTTTTTCAATCAATCCTCTCAATGCTGCCTGAACAGAACTTGCCGATGTGAGATTGTATTTTTTTACGAAATCAGCGGATGTAGGCGCTGGGACTTTGCCGTCTTTTGCAATTGCAATCAACAACTTCCCTTGTTTATCAGGCAAACGAAACATGCTTTCGGAATAGGTATATTTGTTGGAATCAATCATAAATTTGATTATATCGGCAACCATATCTGCACTACAAAGCGCCCCTTCCGGTGTTTCCCCGAACAACGAGTTGAGTGTTTTTTGTAAATACCACGTAACCCCTTCGAAAAAGTTATATATTTCTTCGATTGCCTCAGAGGTAATTTCACGATTACGACTCTTAAAAAGTTTTTGGGCAAATTCTATATATTTCTGTTTTTCAATAGCTTCAAGATTTATCGTAGAAGCACTTGCAAAAAAGGGACGAGCAGCTGAAAGGAACATTTCACCCAAAATATGTCGCCGGCTGCCGGAAAAAATAAACCGTGTATGCGGACTTTGCTGTATGTATGTACGTAACAATGCTTCTGTGTTAGTTTCGGGATATTTGGTTATTTGCTGAAACTCATCTATTGCTACAATACAAGGCATTGCAGAGTCGTTCAGAAACCGGAAAATATCGTCTAATGACGCCTCCGGTTTGCGTATATCGCCAATACCAATTGAAAGTGAAGGCGTGCCGCTTTCGTCGAATGTGACTTCCGGACGTAACGATTTAAGTGATATTAAGAAAGCTTCCATTACCTTCCGGCTTGTCGATTTCAATTGGTCGAAAATATTTTTACTCAATAGAAATACAAAGTCATTCAATGATTTGGTCGCGTAAATGTCAATAAAAAATGTTGTATATTTTTTCCGGACTTCCTTATCTGTAAAACAATGCTGTATCAACCCTGATTTCCCCATTCTGCGTGTAGAGATCAGAGTAACATTGTTTCCGTTTTGGATACTTTTCACCAATTGTCCGGTTTCCTTTTCCCTGTCACAAAAGTACTCCGGAGCAACGTATCCACCTGTAACAAAAGGATTTTGCAATTTTACCATATGATTATTGCTTTATAATTATTATAAAATAATAATGCAAAGATAATAATAATTCTTTATTAATCATCTTTTTTTCATTTTTTTGAAAATCATTTTTTATTTGCATATATGTGTTAACCGTTGTATCTTTACCGCCGATTGTAAAAATCTATGAAAGTGAATTTTTTCAATACAAAATCGAAGATCATAAATGAAGCAACCGAAGTGCGGCTGTTGTAGAACAGTTGTGTTTTGTTGT
>JGI994J12354_10002344_pt1 | contig 18593 bp, 16 predicted proteins | sample IntmicLarv3ML3BL_FD_12354 | JGI IMG/M metagenome (IMG submission 12354)
GCATGAACACATCCTGCACCCTGTCGCCGCCTAGCATCGCCAGACAAGTCTGTATATCGCCCGCCGCCTCGCAATCCGGCTCCAAAAGCACCGCTATGAGGGCCTCGCGCGTCGCAGGGCTTGCGTCCCGATACAGCATCGCAGGGCGAAACAGTTCACTTGCCAACGCGGCCTCGGCAAGCGCCGCCGTATTGATGTCGCGATATGCAAACAGCGCCTCAAAATCGCCCAATGCATCCCGCTCCGCCGCGTATTTCCTCTCACGTGGAAGCGCCTTGACGTTTTGGATGATTTCCGCCATTCTATCCGCTATTTCGTCCTCACTCATCGCCATATATGTTTCATGCTTCTGCTTTTCTTTGCATTTCCAGCACAGGCCGTCATAGTAAATAACAGCGCCGCAGCTTTGGCAATTTTTCTTCTCGCGCATGAAAACACCACCCCATCGTATCAATATGCAAGCCGAATCGCTAGCGTGTGTTCAGGCCCTAGTTATTCCCGTCCATCGTTCCATCCCATAACTCGTATGTGTCGTACACCTTTTCCTTCTGCTCCTGATACCAGTCCACCACCGCATACCGCGCCCTGCCGACAATCCTCTCCATCTGCACCGCGCCGTCGGCAACCACATATTCATACGCAGGCACCTGCACCGCCAGCGTCACGCGGAACTGAAAATCCGTGTCCGCCTCATGGCAGAAAAGCACCGTCATCTCCACATGGCCATCTTCATCCACAACCATCTGGCTCTCCGGATACCGTGCATTCACCGCGTCCAGTTCCTCATATGCCCTCTGCATGTACGCCGCGCCGAACGCCGCAGCAACCTCTTCTGTCACCACAAACAACCGCGCCTCGACAGCCAGCACCGCCGTAAACGACTGCGCCTCGACAGCCAGCTTTGCCTCTGCCTCCGCCGTCGCCAGCGCCGCATCAACCTCGCCGACATACTGCGCGCCCATCGATTCCAGCGCATAGAACTTCTCGCTCCAGCCCGCAGCCTTTTTGCTGAGCTTGATATTAACATCCGCCGACGTAATCGCAAACACGCCCAGCGTGACGAGCACAATCATCATGAAAATAATCAGAACGCTCGTCGCGCCGTCCTCATTGTTCAGCCATTTGCCAATCTGCTTCTGCATCTTCATCCGATTCTCTCACCACCCTCGCCGTTCGTTATACCATAATAATCCTAGAAAACCACAAGTGGGAATGGCATTTCTTGCACGTTTCAAGCAAGAATGCCTTTCTCGCGCCGATGATTCACTTGAGCTTATTATTTTACAAATCCTTGCCTGGAAAATACCTGTCAACCGTGTATTCCACCAAAACCGAGTCCCATTCCTCGTTCTCGTCCGCAAACACATTCACCTGCGCGCTCCGCCTGACCAATCCCACGGTCATCGTGTATATCCGCCCGGCCGCCATCTCCTCTTTGAGGGATATATCCGCGCCCAGCACGAAACCGGCATCCTCGTCCGCCGTTGGCATCCAGTTGCCATCATACCCTTGCGCAAACGAATACGCCGCGCCGTCAAGCACAATCCCCTGTGCGGCAAACAATTCCTCAACCTCGTCAATATCGTCCAGCGCCTTAAACTGTTCAATAACAGCCTGCGCCTTGCCCGCCGCCACGTCGATATTTTGCGCTTTCGCGTTTGCATTCGCCGAGGTTATAAACATTTGCAGCGTAAGCACACTCAAAACAGACAGCACGGCGATGGATATAACCGCTTCCAGCAATGTGAACCCGTCCTGATTCTTAAATTTCTTCAGCATAGCAATCCTTCAACCGCCTTCCTATTCTGCCTTGAGGGAGTTCAAGTACAGTGTGGCGCTCATTTCCTTTATCTTTCCGTCGTACATGTAGAAAACAGTGCTCGTAACCGTGCCTCTCTGCGGGTCAAGGTCCACGCGGAAGTCCTCCGCAGAGATAATTGCCAGCGACAGCTCGGGGTCCGGCCATTCGCCCGGATTGGGAATCGCCTCCCGCAGCTCGCCGCGCATTTCGCGCACCTCTTCGCCCGTCTCTTCATCTACGTACACATGCTCATATTCATGGAAGAAAATCCAGACCTCGTATGGGTCAAACTCGTTGATGGCAATGGCATTTCTGCCTGTTTCCTCGTCTGTCACGATTCGGATTTTGCCTGCCGCATCGTTCTGGCGCAGTCGAACATTGACATAATTCAACGCGATGCGCGCGTCCGCCTGCGCCTCCTTGTTCTCCTGCAACCGTTGCTGCGTCTGACTTCCCGCGAAAATCAACGTGTATATCGTCACGCCGAACAGCACCATCAGCAGCATAACCATCACCAATTCAATCAGGGTGTTCCCTTTGTTGTTTGTCAACTGCTTCATCCCACCAAAGGCCCCCTTTTCAGTATTTCGATATCACCATAATGTCCGGCATCATATTCGAGCCAAACGTCGCGTCGTAAAAGTAGAGATACTTCGTCTCATCCAGAATCAAGCCGTAGTTGTCCCGCAGATACGCCACATTGGGCGGATATGCACCCTCCAGCGCGTAGCATTGCACCGCCGCCTTGCGGATAATATCCTCAAGGCTCTGCATCTGCCTGCCTGCTGTGTTCTCTCCGAACCGCACCATATTCACAATCATATACACCATAATCAAGCCAATCAAGCAGGACACAACCATCGTGCTGATTGCCTTCAGATTCATTCCCTTTTTCATGCGGCGCGCTCCTAACCGATGGCATTCATAATGCTAATCATAGGAAGCATGACGGAGATAAGGATGATACCCACAACAACCGAAAGCACGATAATCAAAATCGGTTCCAGCATCGTGGTCAGCCGCTCCAGCGCTTCCTCCACATCCTCATCAAACATCACGGCGGACTTCTCCAGCATGTTGTCCAGATGCCCTGTTGTCTGCCCGATGTGCACCATTTTCAAGAACAGCGGCGGGAACACACCCATCTCACCCAGCGCCGCATCCAGCCCCACACCGTCTTTCACCTGCGCGATAATCCCGTCACACTTGCTCCGCAAATACATATTGTCAACAAGCGCCTTCGTCTCCTCCATCGCATTCACAAGCTGTACACCGCTCTTGAGCAAAATCGCCATGCTTCCGGCAAACCGCGCCGTAATCACACGCGTGTTGATGTACCGCCAAATTGGCACGGTCAGCTTCATCTTATCACGCCACGCAAGGCCCCGCTCCGTGCGGGTGACAACGCCAAGCAACGCCGCAACCGCAACCAGCGCCAGCCCAATCCATGGCAAATACTGCACCATAAAATAGCTGAACGACACCATCGCACGCGTAATCGCCGGCATCTCGCCGCCCATGCCCACCAAAATATCACCGAACATCGGTAAAATCTTCAAAATCAAAAGAAGCACTATCGCCGCCATCATCACCGTCAGAATCGCGGGATACGTGATAGCGGAGGCGAGCTTCTTGCGCAGCTTGCTTTCCTTATCAAAATAGTCGGCCATGTCCGCGAACACGACATCCAGCGTGCCGCTCATCTCACCAATCGAAACCATGTTCAGCAGGTACGCGCTGAAAATATGCGGATACATGCCCAGCGCCTCTGCCAACGTGTACCCCTGCTCCATCAGCGCGTGCACCTCCGTGAGCGCTGTTTTCAGATTCTTATTCTCCGTCTGCTCTGCCAGAAGGACAATACCCTCCATCAACGTAATCTGCGAAAAAAAGAGCACGGACATCTGGCGGCAGAAGACCGAAAGCTCCTTGGGTGTCGCCAGCTTGTACAGCCCCGTGCGATACGCCGTTTTCGACCGAAACACCGTCACATTCGTGCAGCCTTTCGCCTCCGCGAAGTCCCGCACGGCCTGCTCCGACTCCGCCCTGCGGCTTCCGCATGTTCTGACATTGTCACGGTCATAGGCTCTATACGTATACGTAAATGTAGGCACCGTTCATTACCTCCTGTTCAAAAATTGTGTCAACAGCTGCGGGTCCTGCGCGTGAAGCATTGTCATATCTTTGTCGATAATGCCCTTGTTGCACAGCTCCGCCAGATTCGCCTCCAGCAGCTGCATGCCCTGCGTTTGCCCCGTCTGCATAATATTCGTAATCTGATAATGCTTGCCCTCGCGAATCAGATTGCGAATCGCGGGATTCACGAGCATCACCTCGCTCGCCGCCACCAGCCCCGACTGGTCAATCCGCGGCAGAAGCTGCTGCGACACAACACCCTCCAGCACTGTCGCCAGCTGGCTGCGTATCTGATTCTGCTGCGCGGGCGGGAACGCGTCCACAATGCGGTCAATGCTTTTCGCCGCGCCCACGGTATGCAGCGTGGACAGCACCAAATGCCCTGTCTCCGCCGCCGTCAGCGCAATCGAAATCGTCTCCGGATCGCGCATCTCGCCCACCATAATAACATCCGGGTCCTCGCGGAGCGCCGCCCGCAATGCCGAGGCAAAGCTGTCCGCGTCGTCACCGATTTCGCGCTGTGTCATCAGGCTTTTCTTATGTTTATGAAGATACTCAATCGGGTCTTCAATCGTAATGACATGGTAATTATAGTTCTCGTTAATCACGTCCAGCAGCGCCGCCAGCGTGGTAGACTTGCCGCTGCCCGTCGCGCCCGTTGCAAGGAAGAGTCCCTTCGTCTTGCCCGTGAAACCCTCTACTGCCGCCGGCAGGCCCAGCGTCTCCAGCGTCGGAATATCGAACGGCAGCATACGAATCGCCATAGCATACGTGCCCCGCTGCGAATACACATTCGCGCGGAACCGCCCCAGCCCGGGCTTGGAAAAGGAAAAATCGAGCACCCTGTGTTCGTCCAGCTTCTGCCGTTTCTTTTCGTCCATCAACTCGCTCAATATCACGTCAATGACAGGCAGCGTCGTCGTTTCCTCGTCCGCAACCTCCATCAGCTTGCCGTTTCTGCGGACAAGCGGCCTGCTTCCGGCGCACAAATGCACGTCCGTCGCCTTCACATCATATGCATAGCGCAAAAGCCTGTCCAACAATACAGCGCCCATAGTCTCGTCCCTTTCCTTTACAATTTCTTTCCCTGCGTTCCTTCGTTTCGCTGTCATGTCAAGGTGCGTTCGCGCACTGGCGCATGTTCACACTCTAGTTCAGCGACCCGCGCCGCCAGATAGACGGCACAAACAGAATCAGCACAGGATATATTTCCAGCCGCCCCGCCAGCATACAGAACGAAAGCACCATTCTAGAAAACGGCGAGAACACGGCATATGTACTCTGCGGGCCAATCTCACCCAAGCCGACGCCCACATTGCTGAGCGCGCCAATGACCGCCGTAACATTCGTCACAAGGTCTTTGCCATCAAACGATATCAGTATAACAGAAGCGATAGCAATAAGCAAGTATGCAAGCACAAACAGACAGCTTTTCAGCAGCATGTCGTCCTCTACAACTTTGTCATTAACCCGCAGCGTCTTCACCAGCCGCGGATGCACCACCTTGCTCAGCTCCATCCGAATCGCCTTGACAATCGTGACAACACGAATCATTTTGATGCCGCCGCTCGTCGAGCCGGCCGACGCGCCGACAATCATCAGCATCACAAGCACTGCCTTGCTTGCCGACGGCCACAAGTTGAAATCCGTCGTGAAATACCCTGTCGATGTCGCAAAACTCGCCACCTGAAATGACGAGTCACGGAACGCCGCACCCCATCCCGCATACAGCAGCCGGATATTCAGCATGATAAACACGATTGACAACGCCACAACGCATAGGTAGAACCGCAGCTCCGCATCCTTCGCAAACAGCTTTGCCTCCTTGCGAATCAGATGGAAATACAGCGTGAAGTTGATGCCGAATAACAGCATGAATACCGTGATAATCGCCTCCGCCGCCGCGTTGTCATAAGCGCCAACGCTCGCGCGCATGTTAGAGAACCCGCCCGTGCCCGCCGTGCCAAACGCGTGAATCATCGCGTCATACAGCGGCAGCCCCGCCAGACACAGCAATGGAATCTGCACCAGCGTCAGCACAATGTAAATCATGTACAAAATCTCCGCCGTCTTCCGAATCCTCGGCACAATTTTGCCCGGCGACGGCCCTGAGCCCTCTGCCCGCAGCAGATTCACTGCAGACGCGCCCGTCGACGGCAGAATCGCCAGCACAAACACCAGCACGCCCATGCCGCCGAGCCAATGCGTAATGCTCATCCAAAACATAATCCCGCGCGGCAGCGCCGTTGCCGACCCCAGCGTCGTCACGCCCGTCGTCGTGAACCCCGAAATCGACTCGAACAGGCAATCCGCAATGCTCGCAAAATGCCCGCACAGCATAAAGGGCAGCGCGCCTGCCACTGACAATGCCAGCCACGACAGCGCCGCCGCCACAAACCCTTCCACATTCCGAAACCGCTTATCAACAGGCTTCATCCGCATCAGCGGCACCGCCGCCGCCGCAATCACCGCAATCGAAATCAGAAACGCCGGTAAATCCTCCCCGCCGTATATAATGGAAACCACCACCGGCGGAAGCATACAAATCGCCTCCATCGCCAGCACATTTCCAATCAAGCGGAGTATTAATTTATAGTTCACGCAAACATGCCTCCACAACAACCTTTTTACGGTTCTATTTGTTTCATCATACCACTCTCCGCCGTAAATTTCAACACCATTCCAAACGGCCTTGCCAACAGGCACAAAGCCCGGCTGTCTTCCCATTCAACCCTCCGTTGATTTCCCTGAAAATTCACTCGCGCGGTTATTGCTTCAATACCCTTTCGCGCGTATACTATCTGTAAGAGGTGATTGATATGCGCGATATTTTAGCGGGAAACATATCCCGATACAGGAAGGATTTGGGCCTGACGCAAGAGGCGCTGGCCGCCAAACTCGGCATAACATTCCAGGCCGTCAGCAAATGGGAGACAGGGCAGACAATGCCCGACACGGCACTGCTGCCCGCGCTTGCCCGCGCACTGCACATCAGCGTTGACAAGCTGTTGGGGTATTCTGCCTTTGGCGGCGATGTCTCGTATTACGAAAAAGATTATCGGCAAGAAGAGTATTTCTGGGGCGTTCAGCCATCAGGCATGTGCCTGAAGGTTCTGGAACTTCTGCCGCCCACGCGCCCGCTCAAGCTTCTTGACATCGGCTGCGGGGAAGGCAAAGATGCCGTGTTCTTCGCGCGGTGCGGATATGATGTGAGCGCTTTTGACATCTCGGAGGCAGGGCTTGAAAAAACGAAGCGGCTCGCGGACAGCGCATGCGTTCATGTGCGTGCCTTCCGCGCCAATATGTGGGACTACCGGCTGGATGAACACTATGATATTCTGTTTTCCAGCGGCGCGCTTCACTATAGCAAGCCCGAACTGCGCAACGAAATCATGCAAAATTATAAAACACATGTAAACGATAACGGCCTTGCCGCCTTGCATGTCTTTCTGCAAAAGCCGTTCATCTCCGCGCCGCCGGAGAAAGAAGAGAACGCATACCACTGGAAATCCGGCCAGCTCTTCACCTATTTCCACGACTGGTATATAGAGCATTGCACGGAATATGTTTTCGGCTGCAATTCCTCCGGCATTCCGCACCATCACGCGGCGAACCGGCTGTTTGCGAGAAACAGGAAAGCTCTCTAGCCTTGCGTTCCCTGCGCCTCCGTCAGCGTAAACGTAAATGCACAGCCCTCTCCGGGCGTGCTCTCCAGCGTAATCACCTCGCCGTGCGCCTGCAAGAATGCGCGGACAATCGACAGGCCGAGGCCGCTGCCTCGCTTGTCCTCCCCGCGAGAAACATCCACCTTGTAGAAGCGGTCAAAGATGTACTTCTGCTCCTCCGCACCGATGCCCTTGCCGTCGTCCTGCACGCAGACGAGCAGCTTGCCCTTCTGTGCGGTCGCCTTCGTCTCGACGTGGATGCGGCCGCCTGCGTCCGTGAATTTCACGGCGTTGTCCATGAGATTGTGAATCACCCGCCGAATTTTTTCTTCGTCCGCCAGCACGATATTCCGCTCATCCGCGAAGGTAACTGTCAGCAAAATTTTCTTGTCCATGATACGCGGCTTGAAGGTGTACAGCGTCTTACGAATCAGCTCGTTTACGTCAAACGCCGTCTTTGTCAGCTCAATTTCCATGTTCTGGACCGTGCTGATGTCAAGGATGTCGTTCGCCAGCTTCGTGAGCCGCCCCGTCTCGTCCAGCACGATTTGCAGATACCTGTCGCGCTCCGTCTCCGGAATCGTGCCGTCCATCACCGCGGTCAGAAATCCGCGCATCGATGTCAGCGGCGAACGAATATCGTGCGAGATATTCGCAATGAACTCGCGGCGGCTTTTCTCCTGGTTCGCCAGACTCTCTGCCATGTTGTTAAAACTATCGGCCAGCTGCCCCACCTCGTCACGGCTCTTCACCGCGAGGCGTTTCTCAAAATCCCCTGCCGCAATCACTTTCGCGGCCTGATTGATTTGGTAAATCGGCTTACTAATCGTCTTCGAGGTGATGTACACCAGCACGAAGGACAGCGCCAGCGCCATCAGCAGACACTGCATTGTCATCTGAATCACGTCATACGTCGTCTGATGCACGTCTGCCATCGACGCGTTCATGAACACCGCGCCCACCAGCGCCTGCTCGCCCCCCACCTGCACCGCAATGGGGTATCCGACCGTCAGCACATTCTCCTCAAACACGCCGCCCAGATTGCCCTGCACGCGCACGCTCTGGCCCTCAAAAACAGGCTGCACCTCTGACGCGCCGATGATGTCGCCCACCGCCAGCGCCGTAATGTCCTCTGTGCGGGCAACCACGCGCCCGCCCATGTCCACAAAGATACAGCTTGCCCCCAGATACCCCAGCGTCTTCACATCATTGGAGAACTGCGTCTGCGCGCCCGGCGTAGGCAGATTCGTCACCCGGACATACGATTCCGCCAGCCGCTGCCCCTGCTCGCTCATCGTGTCCGTCATCTTCTGCACAAAATACGTGCGGAACAACGACACCAATCCCAGCGCAATCAGCGCGAAACTAATCACCAATGTCGCAGCATATAACAGAAATTGCTTTCGGAAAATCGTGTTAAACATGTCTCGCCCCTACTTTCATCCTAGCCCGTATAGCCCGTGTCAAATTTGTACCCCACGCCCCACACAGTCTTCAAACTCCAGCCATCCTCGCGCGGCATCTTCTCGCGCACGCGCTTCACATGTACGTCCACCGTGCGCGTGTCGCCCGAGAACTCGTAGCCCCATATCCTGTCCAAAAGCTGGTCGCGCGTGAACACCTGATTCGGATGCGACGCGAGAAAATAGAGAAGCTCAAACTCCTTCGGCGGCAGCTCCAGCGGAATGCCGTGATACGTCACAATGTATGTAGACGGGTTAATCGTCATGTTCGGCACGACAATCTGCTTCGACACATCGCTCTCCTCGCGCTTCTCGTAGCGCCGCAAAACCGCTTTCACCCGCGCAATGACCTCCTTCGGGTCAAACGGCTTGACAATATAGTCGTCCGCGCCCAGCTCCAGCCCCAGCACCTTGTCAAAGACCTCGCCCTTTGCCGTCAGCATGATAATCGGCACGGCGCTGATTTTGCGTATCTCGCGGCAAACCTGATAGCCGTCCATCTCAGGCAGCATCAAATCCAGCATCACCAAATGCGGCGAGAACGCGGCAAACGCCTCCAATGCCTTCCGCCCCGCGTGCGCCTGCTTTGTTTCGTAGCCTTCCTTGTTCAGATATAGGCACAAGAGCTCCGCGATATTCAAATCGTCATCAACCACCAGTATCTTCGTTTTGTCCGCCACGCCGACACCTCCTCTACGTCAAGTCTACTCCTCGAGAATGAACAATATATGAACAAAGTTTGAATTTGTACCAACCACAAGCAAAGGCAAATCCGGCGCCCGCTTCACACATTCGAAATCAACAAGACTACACAGCGCCCGCCTTCTGGCAAAGGCGAGTGAAGCGACCGCTTTTCATGCTTGAATGCCGCTATGCCGTGCGGCACCCGCTTTCTCATGGGGCTGTTGGATCCCCGCTATGTTTATGGAAGAATCTGCGGATGCCGACACGCTCCGGTTGAAGGCGGGCGCTGCATACCACCACGACTTGCATAAATGCAAAGCGGTCGCCTCATCTGCCCTTATCCAAAGGCGGGCGCTTCGCACTGCCACGCCTTGTACAGATGTGAAGCGGTCGCCCTTCCGCCCTTACTTGCGCCGCCTCCAGCCTATTTCAATTCCGCAATCGTCACGCCGTCCTCACCCTCGCCGAAGACACCCAATCGAAAATTCTCCACATGCGGATGCGTCCGCAAGTGTGTCTGAACCGCAGAACGCAGTGCGCCTGTGCCCTTGCCATGGATAATCTCAATCTTCTTCAATCCGGAGAGATACGCATCATCTAAATACTTATCCAGCGTCTCCAGCGCCTCGGAAACCATATTCCCGCGCAAATCCACCGACGTGGCCACATTCTGTGCCTTGCCCTTCTTAACAGATGCCCTGTACGGCTTCGGCGCAGGCTTTGCCTCCTCACGGGATTCGTCCAGCACCACCGCGTCCAGCTTCACACGCACCTTCATGATGCCCGCCTGTACCGTCATATCCCCGCTCGCATCAGGCGGCTGTACCACCGTTGCGGACTGCCCCAGGCTCTGAATAAACACCTTGTCGCCCTCGCGCAGAGGCCGCGTAATAGGCGCAAGCTGTTTGACAGGCTTCGTGTACGCGGCATCCTCCATCTCGGAGAGCGTCTCGCGCAACTGCCGCCGCTTGTCGTCCATCAATCTGTGATTCGACGAATCAGAAGCCAGCTTATGCATCTCTCGGATAATCTTATCCGCCTCGTTCTTGGCCTGCTCCGTCACGCGGAGCGCTTCGTTCCGCGCATCGGTGAGGATGCGGTTCTTCTGGTCGTCAAGCCGCGTTTTCTGCTTTTCATACTCCTTCTTCAAAACCTCCGCGTCACGGCGGAACTGTTCCGCGCGCTCTTTCTCGATGATGACGGACTTGCGGTTGATCTCCAAATCCGTCAGAATGTCCTCGAACCTCTCGTCCTCCTGCGACAGCACTTCCTTCGCACTGTCGATAATGTGCTCCGGCAGGCCAAGCCGCCGCGAAATGGCGAACGCGTTGCTCTTGCCCGGAATGCCGATCAGCAGCTTATACGTCGGCCGCAGCGTCTCCACGCTAAACTCGCAGGCCGCGTTTTCCACGCCGTCCTTTGACAGCGCGTAGACCTTCAGCTCGCTGTAGTGCGTCGTGACCGCCGTGCGAATCTGCCTGTCGTGCAGATATTCGATGATAGCGACAGCCAGCGCCGCACCCTCCGTCGGGTCTGTCCCCGCGCCCAGCTCGTCCAGCAACACAAGCGAATTGTCCGTCACTTCCTCCAAAATTGCCACGATGTTCGTCATATGCCCCGAGAACGTGCTCAGGCTCTGTTCAATGCTCTGTTCATCGCCGATGTCCGCAAACACATTGTCGAACACGGGCAGCTCCGAGCGGTCGAATGCGGGAATATGCAACCCCGCCTGTCCCATCAGCGAGAATAGCCCCAGCGTCTTCAGCGACACCGTTTTGCCGCCTGTATTCGGCCCTGTAATCAGCAACGTTGTAAACGCCTTGCCCAGCCATATATCCGTCGGCACAACCGTTTCGGGATTCAGCAACGGATGCCGCGCCTTAATGATATTCACATACCCCCGCGTGTTGAACACAGGCTCTGTCCCGCGCATCAACAGCGACAGCTCGCCCTTCGCGAACAGAAAATCCAGATGCGCCAGCATCTCAATACTTGCCGACAGCAAACCCGACTGCTCCTTCACCAGCTGTGACAGCCTGCGCAAGATTGCCTCTATTTCCGCCTTCTCCTCGGCCTGCAATTCCCGGATTTTGTTGTTTAGCTGCACCACGCTCATCGGCTCGACAAACAGCGTCGCGCCCGTCGCGCTCTGGTCGTGAATCATACCGGGGAACGTGCTTCGATACTCCTGCCGCACAGGCACGCAGTACCGCCCGCCGCGAATCGTGATGACCGCGTCTTGCAGCATATTCTTGTATGTCTGCGAGTGAATGATGCTGTTAAGCTGTTCCTTGATACGGTCGTTCGACACCTTGATACTACGCCGAATGTCGGACAGCTTCACACTCGCGTCATCCGCCAGCTCCTTGTCATTCGCGATACAGCGCGTCAGCTCGCGTTCCAGCGCAGGAATAGGCTGTATCTCCGCGAACAGCGGGTCAAGCAGTGGGTACGGCTCGGCCTTGCCCTCAAACTGCGAGTATGTCGTGACCTTGCGGCAGACATACAAGAAATCGTTCACATGCAACAGCTCTTCAATCGACAGCACGCCGTCCATCTCCACGCGCTTGATGCACGGGCGCAAGTCGCGTATGCCGCCCAGCGGCAATGAACCCTTGCGCAGGATGAACGAGGCCGTCTCTGTCGTCTCGCTCTGCCATTGCCGTATTTCGTCCAAATCGAATGTCGGCACAAGGCCGGCCGCGCATTCCTTGCCCATCGCGGAAATCGCCTTGCCCTCCAGCAACGCGATAATTTTGTCATATTCCAAAGTGTGTAACGCTTTTTGATTCATTGTATTCTCCTTTTCAGCGGACTCGCGCCCCATCAACCATACGTCAGTGGCACACCCGCACTGTCTGCGGCAATATCGCCAAATTCTGCACCGGGTTCTGCACACAATGCAGCCACTCCAGCGCAGGCAACGCCGACAGCGCCGCCACATCATTCACATAATTATCTGCAATGTTCAGCCCGCGCAACGCCGTCATCGTGCCCGCGAAGGAAATATCCTCAAGCATCGCGCTCGTCAATTCCAGCACTTCCAGCTGTGTCATCTCGCCCAGCACAGGCGTCAGCAACGCCGCGCCCGCCCGTTCCTGCAATATCGCCGCGCCATCGCAGAACCGCCAGAAATCGCAGTCCACCATGCTCAGCCGCCGTAATGCCGGCGACGGGCGAAGCATCGATGTGTCTATCTCGAACATGCAGTCCGTCATTTCCAGTATCTCCAATTGCGGCAAATTGAAAACCGCGCTGAACCTGTCCGCGTCAGACAGCGACACATCGAACATCCGCAGTGTCGTCAGCCCTTCCGCATTGCGCAGGGCACTGATATTGTCCAGCCTGTCAAAATTCTCCAGCAGCAACGTCTCCAATGCGGGGAACGCCGCCACCGCCGCGCAATCCAAGCTGTCTATCGCCCAGCTGTCCCGCACGTGCAGCTCCGTAACCGCCGCGATGCCCTTCACCGCGTCCAAATGCTGAACCGGCAGACGCACCGTGCGCAGATACTGCAATGCAGACAGCGAAGGGAACACACCGACCCCCGAATCCAGCGACAGCTCTTGCAAGCTCGTCAGGCTCGCCAGCGCCTCTGCGTTTTGCAGACTGCGGTTCTTCTCCAGCCGCAGTGACAACAACGAAACACAACCGCGCAAAGGCTCCAGCGAAATAATATCACTGACCTCCAGCTCGAACCGGCTCAGCCGCGGCATACTCTTCACGAACCCAATATCCTTCAAATCATACGCCAACGAAATCGCCAGCGACTCCAAATTCGGCATTCCGTACAGCACGGAATAGTCTGTAACCGATGTTGAGGCAATCGTCACCGCCGTCAGCGACGGTAGCGTAGACAGCCACGATATATCCGCCCCGCCGCGCACCTCCAGCGTCTTCAGCTTCGTCAGCACGCTGATGGCGTTGATGTTATCAATCCCGTCACTAAAGATATAGTGAACCGTCAGCGACTCCAGATTGGTGAACTGCGCCAGCGCGTCCACATCCCTCTGCGTCCGCAGGCCGATGCTCAATGACCGTATCTGCGACGGGTCTGCCAGCAACTCTGCCATCGCGGCAACGTCCTGATTGAACCCGCTGCCGAAGTGCTTCAATTCCTGCAACCCCGCCAGCGACACATCCCTGCCGCTGCCATGAATGTCGGAGCACCGGTTCGTCTCCAGCCATGTCAGCCCTGTGAAGCACTGCAAGTCCTCCCAGTCGATGCTGTCGTTGTTTGCCTTCGGCATGAAAACCGTCTCTGCCGAAGCCTCGAAACCTGCCGCACCGGCATAATAATCCTCAAAGCTATACGTGAACGCCCACGCCGCACTGCCATCCTCGCGCCACGGCGCGTATGAATCCGGCGTGTAATAGTCCGTCACGCGAATGTCAAGATACCGAATTGCCGCCATGTCTGCCGCCGTCACATCCGCCGCAGGCTTCCCGAACACCTCGGAAACAAAGCCCTTCACCGCCGCCGATACAGGCGCTGTCCTCGCCGCCGCAGGCGCAAACGGCATGGACGGCGCCGACCGCAGCAGCCCCAACAGCAATGGTACCAGCATTAGAACCACCATCACCACAACAACCCACGCCACCGCACGCCCCGCGTTTTGCTGCGCCGCATATGCCTGCCTTTGCCCCTGCACGCGAGGCACATATTCCTCCTCCAGCACAAAGTCGTTGCCGCAATGCTCGCAATGCGCCATCTCACCTACGCGGAGCTTGTTTTTTTTAAGCTGTAGTTTCGCGCCGCAGTTGGGGCAGCGCAACGGGGTTATTTTCATAGTCGTCTCCTTCGCCCTTCTTAGAACCTGTATTCATAGGCTATTCACCAATCCGCCGAATAGCCTATGAATACAGGTTCTTACAATAAAAGCCTGCCATCTGTCAATCATAGAGGGCAAGCTTTTGCATTCCAAAAACCTAGTCGCGTTTGTCCTTCCAGTCGCCGCGGTTCACTTGCCGCGCGCGCGCGATGCCCAGATTCTTCGCAGGCACATCCTCCGTAATCGTTGATCCCGCCGCGATATACGCGTCCTTGCCAACAGAGACAGGGGCAATCAGATTCGTGTTACAGCCCACGAACGCGTTGTCGCCAACCGCTGTCCGCGCCTTCGTCTTGCCATCATAGTTCACCGTGACCACGCCGCAGCCGAAGTTCACATTCGCCCCGACATCCGCGTCGCCGATGTATGTCAGGTGCGAGGCCTTCGTGCCGTCGCCGATTTTCGCGTTCTTCACCTCAACAAAATCGCCCACCTTGACATGTGCGCCGATGTCCGAATGCGGGCGAATGTACGCAAACGGCCCGACCACCGAGTCATCGCCGATGCGCGAATCCATCGCCACGCTGTTCTGCACAACTACGCGGTCGCCAACGGTCATGTTCACCAGCCGCGTCTGCGGGCCAATCTCGCATTCCGCGCCGATGCGTGTGCCGTTTTCAATCATACAGCCCGGCAGAATCACTGTGTCCGCGCCGATTTCCACATCGGGATAGATATACGTCGCCCTGGGATCGGCGATAATCACGCCGTTCAGCATATGCCGGTCATTGATGCGCTTCTGCATCACAGCCGCCGCCTCGGAAAGCTGGAGCTTCGTATTCACACCCAAAAATTCCTCAAAGCTGTCTGTCTGCCTGATGCCGACAGGGCTGCCGTTCTGCCGCAAAATACCCGGCACGTCTGTCAGATAATACTCGCCCTGCGCGTTGTTGTTTTGCAGTTTGGAGAGAGATTCCCGCAAAGCTTCCGCGCGGAAGCAGTACACGCCTGTATTGATTTCCCGAATTTTCTGCTCCGCAGGGTTCGCGTCGCGCTGTTCCACATTGCGCAAGAACCGCCCCACGTTGTCGCGGATGATGCGCCCGTATCCCGTCGGGTTCGTCAGCACCGTTGTCATCACTGTGGCATCATTCTTCTCCAACTCATGCTGCTCCATCAGTGCGTGAATCGTCTCCGCCGTCAACAGCGGCGTGTCGCCGCACAGCACGACGACATTCGCATCGTCGTCGCCTTCCAAAAACGCCGCGGCAGATGCCACTGCATGACCCGAGCCCAGCTGCTCCGCCTGCAAATATGTCGGCACATCCGTCATGGCCTTAATCTCGTCGGCGTTCTTGCCGACCACGACCGCCACCTCGTCCGCACCCGCATCCTTCGCCATGTCAATGACATAGCCCAGCAAGGTCTTACCCAGCACCGTGTGCAACACCTTTGATTTCGACGATTTCATGCGCGTACCGTTGCCCGCCGCCAATATCAAGAATTTGTTTTTCGCCATAACGCTCTCCTTCTTTCTTTGCCTATATTATGACTACTATTCTTATTTATCCGCGCAGTTCCCGCGCAAATGAAGCAATTCTTTCTTCATCAATCGCAGACGTGTATGCCTCCAGCTTCGCCACAGCCTTGATTACCGCGCGCGCAATCCATCCGCACTTCGCCGGGTCAAATACCCCGCCGAGGAACGCCTTTGCCCGCGCCGAGTCCAACAGCGCCGTCGGGAAGTTTTTCGTCAAATACTCGTCTCCTCCGTCTGTCTGCAAGCCGGATACAAAAATGCCCAGCCGTTTGCCCGCCAGCACATCCGCATTCTTCTCCGCAAACGCCTTAATTTCCTTGCGAACCATCCCCGCCGTCAGCGGACTGCCCAGCACGATGCAATCATACTCATCAATAGCGATAGGGGCATGGCTGTTCACGTCATATAACGCCGCTCCGCCCATCTGCGCGGCAATGCTCTCGCCGATTTGACGGGTCGCGCCATATTTCGTGGCATAGACAATCAAGGTTTTCATGCGTTGTCTCCCTCCGCATTTGTTTCAGCCTCATTCAGAATACACAGCATCGCCGGAATCACAAAGCCCCAATCCGCCGCTGAAATATCCATCATATGCGACGCAACGGAAATTCTTGGTAAAACCGCCAAATCCATTTCCTTCCGCCGCTTCCAGAATCGAATTTTTGCTTCATCAAGCGGTGCCTGCCCCCGATTCTGCCGCGCGCTGATGAGCCGTTCACGCACGTCATCAGCCGAAAGATAAAACACAATCGGCCGCAGATGCCGAACCGTGCCCACCAGTGTTTCCAAATGCGCGGCAATCGCTTCCGCAGGGGCGTTATAATTTCGAATCAAATCATTCGTCATATGGCTCACAAGCGTCGCATCGAAAATCGCATAGTCCACATTCGCCATGCCGCTTTCCGCAAACCGCCGCCAGAGCTTCGAAAAAACATCTGTAAATACCGCCAGCGGCACATCGCTGCTCGGATTCATGCAGAACTCCCGCGCGTGCAAGACCTCATGCAGTGCAGGCGAATACGACGGTTCGCGCCATTTCTGATAGCGCAGCAAAACGCATCCGTCACGCAGAATGATATTCTTCGCCATCTCGTCTACCCAATCGGGATAGTCTTGCCCAACGCCTTGACCGCCGTTGACTTGCCCACGCCGGACACGCCTTCCACAAAGATAAGGCTCTTCATTCTAACTTATTCGCTTTTCTGCGAATTCTGCCAGCGCCAAGCGTCGCGGCACATGTCTTCCATCGTCTTCGTTGCGCGCCAGCCCAGCTCCACAAACGCTTTCGACGCGTCCGCGTAGCACGTGCCCAAATCGCCCGCGCGCCGCGGTACAATTTTATACGGCACCTTGACATTGTTCACTCTCTCAAACGTCTCCGCCGCCTGCACCACGCTTGTGCCGTTGCCCGTACCAAGGTTGAAAACGGCCTCGCCGCTGTTCTTCGCGCTGTATTCCAGCGCCGCCACATGACCCTTCGCCAAATCGACCACGTGAATGTAATCACGCACGCCTGTGCCGTCCACCGTGTCATAATCACCGCCGTATACGGACAGATATTCGCGCACACCCGCCGCTGTCTGCGCGATATACGGAAAGAGGTTGTTCGGAATCCCGCGCGGGCTCTCGCCGATCAGGCCGCTTTCATGCGCACCGATTGGGTTGAAATAGCGCAACAGAATGACAGACCAGCCATAGGCCGCCGCCGCGTCGCGCAGAATCTGCTCGCACATATATTTCGTCCAGCCATATGGGTTTGTACAGCCGCCCGTCGCGGAGTTCTCCGTCAAAGGCATCTCGTTGCTGCCGCTGTACACCGTTGCTGACGACGAGAAGATGATTCGGTTCACATTATGCTTCTGCATCACGCGACACAGCGTTGTCGTCGAACCAAGATTGTTCGCGTAGTATTCCACCGGCAGCCCAACAGACTCGCCCACGGCTTTCAGCCCCGCGAAATGAATCACCGCGTCAAACGAATGCTTCGCAAACAGCGCATCCAACCCCGCCTCGTCGCACACATCCAGCTCGTAAAACGGAATCTTCTTGCCCGTAATCTGCTCCACGCGCTTCACCGCGTCCGCCGTGCTGTTCACCAAATTGTCCGCAATCACGACATCGTGGCCGCCGTTCAGCAGCTCCACGCACGTGTGTGTACCGATAAACCCTGCGCCGCCCGTTACGAATACATTCATTTCCGCGCCTCCCTCTCGATAATCCTCTGCATCTCGCTCCATTTGCTTTCCATATCCGCCACCAGCTTGAACTGCGTGCGGCAGCGGTCAAGATTCTGTCCGTCGCGGTGTATACGAAAATACACGTCGCCCTGCAAGTAGTCCGTCAGGAAACGCGTGCCGCATTCCAGCGTCATCATCTTCGCGCCGTCTGCCAGATGCGCCAGTTCGCAGTCCGTCAGGCTCTTGCCGCACGCGCAGAGGAAGCCCTCCGTGTATGCCGACAGCAGTTCCAGCGACATTGTGACCTTATCCAGGTCCTTCTCGTCCTCCGTCGCCGTAGACGCGCCGAAGCGGA
>JGI994J12354_10002345_pt1 | contig 18588 bp, 15 predicted proteins | sample IntmicLarv3ML3BL_FD_12354 | JGI IMG/M metagenome (IMG submission 12354)
AGTTTAAAAATCTAAAATATTTTTATCCCCTCTCAAGGTTTTTTTGCTTTGCAAAAGAAACCTCTGTCGGGTGATACCTCTCAAGGTTTTTTTGCTTTGCAAAAGAAACCTCTGTCGGGTGATACCCCTCCGCATTTNACGGATTTCTGATTGCATTTTTTCGTAGGGAGCAGTCTTGACTGCTCCGTTATTATGCGGAACGGTCAAGACCGTTCCCTACTTTTGAGAATAATTATTTTTAGAAATTAGTTTCCGTGGTTACTCTNTAATCTTTCAATAAGTTTTTTGTCTTTTTCAAAAATAATTCTGTAAGCAAAATTATAACATCAAAACTTTACGCGCTCAATCATAAAAAATAACGAGCGCTCAAGTATAATAAAATTCACTCAAGCGCTCGTTTTAATATTTAATATTAATATTTATTTCACATTACAAAGTTCTGACTTTTAAACAATCGCCTTTTTCCGCCATCTGTTCAACTTCAATCGCGATAAGAAAAACTTTCGCGGTATCCATACAAGTCATAATCGGCAATCCGTGGTCGGCGGCTTTTCTTCTAATCGGAAAAGCCTCGCCGGAAATCACATTCATATGATTCGGCACATTAATAACCATAATAATTTCTTTTGATTGAATACCTTTAATCGCGGCATCGGGATTCATAACCGAGCACGGAATGTTTTCGTTTTTCATAAAATCAACCGTTCCCTCAGATGCGAAAAGTTCAAAACCTTTTTTGCCGTACTCGCGCAAAATTTCAGCCGATTGCGGAGTTTTGTCGCGGTCTCTCAGTGAAATATAAATTCCGCCGCTTACGGGAATCGGAATACTAGCACCGCGGAAACCTTTATACATTGCGAGATTAAGGTCGGAATCCAATCCCAAAACTTCTCCCGTGGATTTCATTTCAGGACCTAACGTAACATCGACGCCCGTTAATTTTTCATTTGAGAAAACAGGAACTTTAACGGCATAAACTTTAGATTTTTTAAATAATCCCGTGCCGTATTCCATGTCGATTATTTTTTTGCCTAACATAGCGTCAACCGCGAGTTTTACCATCGGAACACCCGTTATTTTACTCAAAATAGGAACTGTCCTCGATGCTCTCGGATTAATTTCTATAATGTAAATGTGCTCGCCGTCGTATGCGAATTGTATATTTATAAGCCCGACGATTTCCATCGCTCTCGCGATTTTTTCGGTATATTCAACCATCGTTTCGATAACTTCTTTCGGCAATGAGAAACTCGGATAAACGGAAATACTGTCGCCCGAATGAACGCCTGTTTTTTCGATATGTTCCATAATTCCGGGAATCAAAATATTTTCGCCGTCGGAAATCGCATCGACTTCAGCTTCGATTCCTTGAATATATTTATCGATGATTACGGGGTGTTCATCGGAAAGCGAAACCGCTTCACGCAAATATTTTAAAAGTTCCGCATCGCCGTAGACGACTTGCATCGCGCGTCCGCCGATTACATAAGACGGACGCACAACAAGCGGATAGCCCAATTTTTTCACAGCGTCAAAAGCTTGCGCTTCGTCCGTAATCGCAACACCTTTCGGCGTCGGGATTCCCAATTCGTCAAGCATCTGACTGCATTTTTGTCTGTCCTCGGCCAAGTCGATTGATTTATATGATGTTCCCAAAATATTTATACCGCGCTCAAAAAGTTTTTTCGCGAGATTCAACGACGTTTGCCCGCCCATTTGCAAAATAACGCCTTTCGGTCGCTCCGTTTTGATTACATTCATGACATCATCAACATGCAACGGTTCAAAATAAAGTTTATCCGACGTATCAAAATCCGTGCTGACGGTTTCGGGATTATTATTTATTATAACAGCTTCATATCCCGCTTCGCGAATCGCCCAAACGCCGTGTACACAACAATAATCGAACTCGACGCCCTGCCCGATGCGAATCGGGCCAGAGCCGACAACCAATATTTTTTTATTTTCGGAAACTCGGCTTTCGTCCTCTTCGCCGAAACATGAGTAATAATAAGGTACAACGGCTTCAAATTCGCCGCCGCAACTGTCAACCATTTTGAAAACGGGGAAAATATTATTGTAAACTCGAATATCATGCAAAGCCTCGCGCGGTATGCCCGAAATATCCACGATTTCTTCATCGGTAAAGCCCATAGATTCCGCTTCGGAAATTAAATCTTTGCTCATTTCCTCGGTCGCAAGGCGTTTTTCCATATCTGTAATATTTTTTATTCCGTTTAAAAACCACGGGTCAACCATAGTTTTTTTATAAAGATTTTCAATGCTTTCGTTTCGGCGCAACGCTTCTGCGAGTGCGAAAATTCTTTCGTCGTCGCAAATTTCGATTTTTTCGTTTAATTCATCATCGCTTAATGTCATTATTGTGGGTAATCTCAAACCGTTGCAGTCGCCCTCCAAAGATGTTAACGCTTTTAATAATGCGTTTTCAAAAGTCGGACTAATCGCCATAACTTCGCCCGTTGCTTTCATTTGCGTCCCGAGAGTGCGTGACGCAGTTAAAAATTTATTAAACGGCCATTTCGGAAATTTCACAACACAATAATCAACAGTCGGCTCGAAACACGCGCTTGTTGATAACGTAACATAATTTTTTAATTCGTCTAATGTATAACCGAGCGCGATTTTCGCGGTTATTTTTGCAATCGGATAGCCCGTTGCTTTTGATGCCAACGCGGATGAGCGACTGACGCGCGGATTTACTTCGATAACGATATAATCATTATTGAAAGGATTAAGCGCGAATTGAATATTGCAACCGCCCTCAATTTCTAACGCGCGAATAATTTTTAACGAAGAATCGCGCAACATTTGATATTCGGAAGTTCGCAAAGTTTGCGCAGGCGCAACAACAATGCTGTCTCCCGTATGTACACCGACGGGGTCCATATTTTCCATACTGCAAACAATCACGCAATTATCTTTGCTGTCGCGCATTACTTCAAATTCGATTTCTTTCCAACCCGCCACGGATTGCTCCAAAAGAATTTGCCCGATTGCACTGCTTTCTATACCGCGTTTACACATCGCAATCAGTTCGCCTTCGTTATTCACGATGCCGCCGCCCGTTCCGCCTAACGTATACGCGGGACGAATAATTAACGGATAGCCCGTTTTTTTCGCGAAATCCTCACACTCTTGAATTTCCGTTGCGATAATACTCGCGGGAATCGGCTCGTTAATTTCAAGCATTAATTCTTTGAATGATTCTCTGTCCTCTGCTTTTTTAATGCTGTTTTTATTAACGCCCAATAATTTTACGTCGTATTTTTCTAAAATGCCCGTTTCTTCTAATTCCATCGCGACATTCAAACCTGTTTGTCCGCCGAATCCCGCCAAAATTCCGTCGGGGCGTTCTTTATCAATAATCATTTCCAAAAAATCTTTTTTGATAGGTTCGATATAAATATGGTCAGCCATTTGTCTGTCCGTCATAATCGTTGCGGGGTTGCTGTTAACCAAAACGGTTTCGATTCCCTCTTCGCGAATCGCTTTACACACTTGCGTCCCCGAATAATCAAATTCTGCGGCTTGACCGATTACAATCGGACCGGAGCCGATAATCATAATTTTTTTGAAGTCTGAATTTTTAGGCATTATAGGCGACCACCTTTCATGAGATTAAAAAAGTTAACGAGAATATATCCGCTGTCTTTAGTGCCCAAATTTGTTTCGGGCGAGAACTGCACAGAAAATATCGGTAGATTCTTATGCTTAATTCCCTCGACAGTGCCGTCGTTTAAATTGATGTGAGTAGCTTCCAGATTCGCAGAACTTAAACTGTTTTCTTCAACTGCATATCCGTGATTTTGAGTTACGATAAAAGATTTGCCTGTTGTCTTATCGAGTACGCCGTGATTGCTTCCACGATGACCGAATTTCATTTTTGAAATTTTTCCGCCGAATGATAAGGCTAATATTTCGTGCCCCAATCCCACAGCGAAGATTGGAATTTTTGTTGAGATATTTTTAATTGTCGTAACAGCTTCTTGCGCGCTTTCGGGATTTCCCGCGCCATCGCTTATAATCAAGCCTTGCGGTGATGTGTTTAAAATTTCTTTTTCGGAAGTTCCGTATGGGAAAATGTGAATATCACAATCATTATCTTTTAAAATTTGTATAAAACTTTTTTTAACACCCAAATCTAAAATCGCGATTTTCAAACCGCCGCCTTTAATATAAATCGGTTTTTTAGTTCCCGCCGTTTTCATTAAGTTGTCCTTGAGATTTGTGTTTTTGAATAAAATTTTAGCGTCATCAACAGAAATTCCTTCCGTACTTATGACGCATTTTATTGTTTCTTCGCTGCGAATTTTTCGGGTGAGTGCGCGAGTATCGATATCATAAATCGCAGGCACGCCCTGTTTCTCCAACCATTCGCCCAAAGAGCCTTTATTTTTATAATTTGAGGGATTAGTAATAATATTTTTTGCTATAAAACCTACTGCCGTCGCGCCGTCGGATTCATAATTTTCATCTGATGCGCCGCAATTTCCTTGCAATGGATAAGTCATGTTTAAAATCTTTCCCGTACACGTCGGGTCTGTTAATAATTCTTGATAACCGATTATAGAAGTATTAAAAACGAGTTCGCCCGCGTTTGTGGTTTTCGCTCCCGCGCCTTTACATTTATAAACGGTTCCGTCTTGCAAATAAAGTAAGCCTTTCATAAAAAAATCTCCCTTCCATTTACACGCTTTACATTTTACTTTCGATTTGTAATTATACATCTAATTTTATATTTATGCAATAACTTTTCTTGCGAAATTTTATAAAATCGATAAAATTGGCAATTCGGTTATGCAATAAAGACTATATAAAAATTTATTTGTGAATTTTTACTCATGATAAGTAATTTTTATTCACCAAATCGATACCTAAACTTTCAACAGTTTAAAGAAGTTTTTATAAACAGTCAAGAATTTTTTTAAGAAAATCGATAACAAAAAGTTATAGTATGTATTGAAGTAAAATTTATCATTATGAATTTAAAAAGTATTTCTATAAAAATTTTCAAAACTTTCTATAAGCCGTTCCCTGTCGAATTGCTCGAAACCGTCAGATTCTTCAAGAGCAAAACATTTTTCCGAATATGATTTCATTTTGGATAATTTCGGCTTATCCGATATATATTTAATTGTTTCGTCGTATCCGCCGCCGCAAGTTAGTCCAACGTCTATATAACAAAAAGTGTCCATATCAATGGATTTAGCTTCCCAAATTGAAATACAATCTTCGACGTGCCCCAAATAAAATATCATAAAGCAAAGAGTTCTTAAATAGTCACCGCAACCTTCTTCCACACCGAGATTTTTAATTTCTTCGAGAGATAATGTCTTTAATTTTTTACGATTTTTAATTTCATCGAGGAATAACGTTTTTATTTCTTCATAGTCATCTTGAGATGGGCACAACCCGAATTTCTTTACAATTATTTCATCTTTTTCCAAGTCTTCCATACGCGATTATCCTTTCGTTAAAAGCATTAAATTTATGAATCGAAATCTATAATTTCCATAGGATTCGTTATGTCAATCGGAAACTTTGTATCCTTAAAAAATTTTTCGAGGGCGTGAGCTAACATGCTCGGATAAATTACTTCTTCCGTTTCTTTCAATTCGTCGATGCCCCACCATTTATATTTTACGATTGCTTCTTTTTCGTACTCAAGCAAATTATCTTTTTTTATTTCAGTACTTTTCGCGTCGGTGATGTAATATCTTTCGTAATGCGGGCTTTGCGGATTGTTTACATAAAAAGTACGCGTCAAAGCACATTCTCTGATATCAATTTTGCTGATTCCGGTTTCCTCAAAAACTTCTCTTTTTACGCACTGCTCGAATGTTTCGTTTTTTTCCAATCCGCCGCCGGGTGTGAGCCAAAACCCATCGGTATGTTTAGATTTTTCGGTTAAATATTTTATTAAAAGAATTTTGTTTGATTCATTGATAAGAATACTTCTCGCCGTTAATCGCATTAATTTTCCTCCTTTGCGCTCGAATCTTTGTCAATATAATGTAGTTTCCATTTTACAAAAAGTAATTCGGCATCGTCGCTCGTAAAATTTTTCGGCTCTGTACGATTCCGATAATAAGACTCCCAAAGGTCGTCACCGTAAATATTGTTTGTCATAATATCAAAATTAAAAAAATCGGTAAAATCATCATCGCGCGGAATTAATTCTCTCTTTTTATTTAAATATTCTCGAGATGTTATTTCAACCCATTCACTGTTAATAAATTCTTTTTTTATCAAGTAATCATCGTATTCCGAATCTAATAAAAAATCGTCCTCATAGGCATGATGATTTTCAAAATTTTTCATACTTCCGTCTTTATAAACTTTGCCGTCATCAACAGTTAATTCGAGATAGGTTTCTAAAAAAGGAATATTATCTTTTTCCTTAACTTTTATTGTCCGAGAAAGTTTTCCGTTATCGTTTCCGGATATGAGATACAGTCTTTGAACAAAAAATATTTCCGAATTTTCAAAATTAACAAGAGGGCGCGCGTATACGGATAATTTTGATGGTTCATTATCTTTTTGTATGCGAATTATTTTTTCGCCGTCAAAGGTATAATATTTAAGATAAGCACCCATTGAACCGTCAGAATCGTGCAATATAGCCAATTCGGGGATATCATCAAAATTTATATCCATCAATAAAGCGTGTGTAAACACAAAAGTGTCCTCTTCATCGTTGCGATACTCAATCAGAAATTTTTTATATATTTCATAATAATCAAATTCGGCTAAAATCGCATTAACGGTTTCATCATAATAAGAATCGGTTTCTTTTATTTTTTCATAAGAATCGGTTTCTTTTATTTTTTCGGTTTCAATTTCTTTTTGTGCATCAGAATTTGATTTAAAAGTTTTATTATTTTCGGTTTTTGAAGTTGTGACAGAATTACTTTTTTGTAATTGATTTTCTTTATCAGAATTACACGAAGAAAAAATCAACAGTAAAAGAAATAATATTAGACCTGTTCGGAAACCTGAACAAGCTGCCTCAAATCGCTTTATTGAAAAATTTTTAAGTTGAAATTTTCGAGCCAATAAAATCCCTCCGATTTATAAATAAAGGCAAACGCCGAAACGCTTGCCTGATTACATTATTTTTGCGAATGATTTATTTAATATAATTAATCAAAGTTCACCAAAGATTTAACATTGTATCCGTCTAAAACTTCGCGACCGTTAAGACTATCCAACTCGAAAAAGAAAATCATTTGCTCAATAACGCCACCGACTTCCTCGATAAGTTCTGCGGCGGCTTTACAAGTTTCGCCTGTTTCAAGCACCTCACCTATAACAACAACTCGTTGACCTTTTTTGATTTCTGTAACGTCATAATCATCATATATTAACGAATAAAAGTTTCCCTCTTTCTTTTCTTCTTCTTTAACAAAAACAAAACCTTTATTTAAAATGTACGCCGAGGATGCACCAAAAATATATTCAGATTCCAAACTGACAACGATATCGAAATCAACATCTTTTAAAGCGCCACAAATTCGGTCAATCAAAGGCGTTTTAAAATCGGGACTATAATAAATATGATTAAAATCCTTTCGGTTTTTAGTGACTAGTGTTATGAAAACAAACCATGATAAAATAGGAATAAATAATAATCTTTTATCGGCAGAGTCTATGAAAACATGATAAATAGAATAAAAAAATGTGGTTACTAACGCGATTGCCAAAAATATATTTTCAATTTTATCTTTGTTATTTGACACCATAAAATCACCCCAATTTTGCTTATAATATCACATTAAGGGAAAAAAATAAAGACAAACGTATAATCAGACGCTTGCCTTATAAAATCAATTTCACTTCGCAAATATACTCATGATTAATCTTAAAAACAACATTTTTAAGATTAATCAAAGTTCACCAAAGATTTAATATTATATCCGTCTAAAACTTCGCGTCCGTTAAGACCGTCCAATTCAATAAAGAAAATCATTTCTTCGATAACGCCACCGACTTCCTCAATGAGTTCCGCGATAGCCTTACAAGTTCCGCCTGTTGCGAGCAAGTCATCTATGATAACAACTTTTTGACCTTTTTTGATTGCGTCCGTATGCATTTCGATAACCGCTTCGCCGTATTCAAGCGAGTAAGATTTTTTTATGGTTTCGTGCGGTAATTTCCCCTCTTTTCTGACGGGAACAAAACCTTTGTTTAAAGCATAAGCCACGGGCATACCGAAAATAAATCCGCGTGATTCCGGACCGATAACGATATCGAAATCAACATCTTTTAAAATGTCGCAAATTTGGTCGATTGAAGACTTCAAAGCTTCGGGGTCTTGTAAAACGGTAGTAATATCCCTAAACATTATACCTTCAGACGGAAAATCGGGAATTGCTCTGATTGCATTTTTAAAATCCATAATAAAACCTCTTTTCTTTATTTATGTAAACAATATTAGTTTTATAAAATTTAAACTTTTCATTTCTTTATTCCGCAAAAATAAAATCTTTTAGGCGCAACTGCAATGAAAAATTGCCGTTATACTCATTGATTTCGACTGTATATATTAAATTCATTTTCAAATCCAAATCGGAAATGTTTCCAAGCATGATTTTATCACAAGTATTTTCATCATACAATGCCTTTATCTTTCTTTTAAGATTTATTACTCTTCCGAAATAAATTCCTTTGATTTTTCTGTAACTGTCGGGGATATCGAATGTAAAAATCATTGTGTTTTTTTCTTCAATGACTCGAATGGTACTCAACGAAATATTTTCGCTCAAAAAGAAAGGTTCTTTATTTCCTTTTCCGTAAGGCTCTAAAATTTCGAGTTCTTTGACCAATTCAAAAGAAACATCGTCAAGCTCCAATCGTTTATCGATATATATTAGTTCCGAAAAATCCTCGGGCGATAGCGTACACGAATCATTAAGCCGTTGCTGTAAAATCGGAATATTTTCCGCATTTAAAGATAATCCCGCCGCCATCGGGTGACCGCCGAATCTCAAAAATAAATCTCTGTTTTCGTATAAATTTTCAAAAATATTATAACCCTCGATGCTTCGTGCAGAGCCTTTCGCGCAGTCTTTGCCTTTTGTCAAAACGATTGTCGGGTGATAAAAAAGTTCTTTTATTCTGCCTGCGACGATTCCCGCGATACTTTCGTGAATTTCCTCATCATAAACGATTATTACGGGCGAAATATTGTCAAAGTCGTTATCAAGATTTTTTAATATAGGGATAACGGCTTTTTCAAAAGCCTGCTCGGTCATTTCTTTTCTTGATTCGTTCAATTCGGAAAGTTCTTTTGCGATAGAAGTCGCGGTTTCTTTGTCGTCCGTTAAAAATAAGTTTACTGCTTTTGATGCGGAGCTTAGTCTGCCCGATGCGTTTATGCAAGGTCCGATAATAAAACCGATGTCGAAACTGTCGATTCGTTTATTAGTCAAGCTTTTTTCGCGCATTAAAGCTTTCAATCCGATATTTTTAACTTCTTCGTTATTCAAAAAGTACAGTCCGTTTTTAACCAAAATTCTGTTTTCGTCAAGCAAATCAACTATATCGCAAAACGTTCCCATCATCGCAAAAATCAATAATTCGTGATGCTCGTCAAAAGGTTTTTTAATGAAATTGTATAACTCCATCATAAATTTATAGCAAATCCCCGCGGCGCACATCAATTCAAACGGATATGTACAATCTTTTTGTTTAGGATTTATAATCGCATCGGCTTTGGGAATGACATCGATTTTTTCGTCGCCGTCTTTTACGAATCCTGGCTCGTGGTGGTCGATAATCAATATTTCCAACCCTAAATTTTTTCCGTGTAAAACTTCTTCGAGCGATGCGATTCCGTTATCACATGTAATTAATAAATCCGTGCCTGATTTTCTTATCTGAGAAATCGCATTTTTATTTAATCCGTAGCCCTCTTTTTCTCTGTCGGGAATATAAAAATTCGCGTTACAGCCGATGTCTTTTAAACCCTTAATCAAAATAGTCGTGCTCGTAATGCCGTCGGCATCATAATCGCCGTATACGGTAACTTTTTTATTATTTTTCACGGCGTTTAAAACAATTTCGATTCCTTTATCAACGTCTTTCATTTTTTTTGTGTCATGAAAAAAAGTCATCGACGGATTTAAAAATTTTATGCCCGCGTTTTTGGAGCGGATATTTCTGTTAGCGAGTACATAAGCAGTGTTTTCGCTGATTTTTAAAATCTCTGACATTAATTCGAGGTTAGCATCGTTTTCTTTTAATATCCATTTAGCCAAGTTAAAATTCCTTTCGTTGTAAAATTCATATGTCCGATTATGGTTTAGGATTTTATGAAAAATAAAAATAGCATTGAGGTAAGACAAAATCCCACCTCAACACTTGACGTACAGTTTGTTGTAGGGCACTTGCTACGCCCGTTTCGGTATCAAAAAAAATTATTTTCTTCCATTCTTTTTATCCTCGTCGTCATCATCTTTAAATATCAAAGGAATCGCGCCCAAAGCAACAAGTATGGAAGTTATTGTAATGCCCGCGCCGCCGAGNACGCTNGGATTTATAAAAGCCGAAGCCGTATTATTGGTATTCAAAAAGCTTTTGCCTTCAGTTAAAGATGTATTCGTAAATGTTTTTTCGTTATCGGATAATTTTACGGTATCAAATGATTTTATAGCACCGCCGAATAATTTTCCGAAATCAATAAATTTTCCGTTTCCGTTGCTGAGAGATACTCCGTTGGCGGCGGAAAGATTTTTATTTGCNCCCGANAAAGCGAATAAATTACCGCTGCTCCAATCGAATGAATTATCATTGTTTGAACCGAATCGATATCCGTTTATGCCGAATGAATTACCGCTGTTCCGATTAAATGAATTATTGTTTAATCCGAATCCGTTTAAATTGCCGAATTGATAACCGTTTAAATTACCGCCGTTTAAACCGCCGAATCTATAATTGTTTAAACCGAATGAGTTACCGCCGAACGAATAACCGTTATTTGCGAATAAATTGTTATTCCGATTGCTTTTATTTAAACCGAAACCATTCCAATCGAATGATTTACCGCCATTGTTTGAAGCGGCTAATTTACTGTTGTTATTCGCGCCGTTATTCCAATCGAATGACCAATTCAAATCATTTTTGGATTTTACGGAATTTGCACTTAAATTGTTGTTCCAATCCCTACTTTTCAATTCTTTCCCGGTGAGTTTCCCTGAAGTAGGATTGCTGACAGAAAAAGTGTATTCACAGCTTTCATCGATAGTAACATTTTGTTCTCTGCCTGCATAAGAACCGCCTTTTCCGAAAAGGTCTGCAAGACCGTACCATGTATCACCGCTTGAAACGTTAAATTTATAATTGCCATTGTCTAAATAAACAGTTTTGGACTCGCCTTTTTTCAAATATACGGAAGATAAGTGCTGAGAGTTTCCGTTTGAAATTTTAACCAAACTATCATTTTTTAAAGACGAACTTAAAGTAACGGGAATTTTTCCCAAACTTCCTGATTCAGAACCGTAAACCAATCCGGTTGATTGATTTTTAGGCACACTCGTAATTTGATTTTTATTTTGCGTCGTACTCGCTTTGTCCGCCACGGTGAAAGTCATTTCCTTACCCATTATTTCAACGTCATCTTCTGTTTTCATGTAAGCTACGGCGTAATATGTTTTACCTTTTTCAAGATTATAAAAAAAGTTTGAATACGATTTTGAATTAACACCGAAAAAAGATTTTTTGCTATTCGTAATTGTGTAGTTTTTACTTCTTGTTCCGAGTTTAAAACCATATTCTTTAATTTTTACATCACTGGATATTTTCCCTTTTAACAGCGTGTTATTGGAAATCGTCGTAATATCTAAAATATCTGCCGACGGAAGATTAGATGCGGGAATTGCGACATCAGCCGAAGATATTGTTTGTGTCGTAGTTTTAGTTTCGGAAGTTGTTTGAGAATGTGTTGTGGTTTTAGAATCATCAATTTTAGAAACAGTAGTCGTCGGAGTCGTAGTTTTCGGAGGCATCGTTGTCGGAGCTTTTGTTGTTTCGACTGTCGGTTTTGAAGATGGTGCGGTAGTTTTGTCGGTTGTGGTTTTTGTAGGAGTCAATGAAGGTGCAAGAGTAACGGTAGGATTATTAAAAACTTCGCCCAATCCGTATTCCTCGTTTAACACGTGCAAAAGTCTGTAAATTGCAACGTAAGCTTGCTCTCTTGATATATTATTCTTAGGATTGAATGTATTGTCGGGAGCATCAAAAAGTGCTCGTTGCATAACAAAATTTACACTTTCGTTAGCATATCCCGATATATCTGTTTCATCTGAAAAATTTGTTTGTGCGCCGCTTGTGTCAAGCCCGAGTTCACGTGCGAAATTTCTGATAACAACAGCGGCATCTTGCCTTATTATCGGACGCTCGGGACCGAACATGTCATGACCGATTCCGCTTGTGACTTTAATATCATAAGCTAATGTAATATCACTGTCGTCAATATCGGTAAACGGAGAAGGACGCAACATCGATGTGTAATCTCTGTCTGATACAATTTTTAATTCTTTTAAAATATCGATGAGCAATTTACAAAGGTCGTATCGCGTGATGTCCGATTGATAATCAGATTGATATTTTTCGTTTAAAAGACCTATTTTTATAAAGTCATCGATTTCCGGTTTCGCAAAATCACTTGGTTGTTGCGCTTGGATTTTGATAGGAAACAGAACAGAACTAAAAACGGTAATGATAGTAAAAATAATAATATAGCGATTCAGATTTTTCATAAAAACCCCCCTTTTTTTTCCCATTCTATCATAAAGAATTTTTTAAAACAACACAATATTTTCGTAAATTGCGGTTAAGGACGCTTAAATGAGTAAAAAAACCGTTTTTCAATAAAGCTGTTCGGAAACCACGACGGTTTAACACAGTTTCCTTTAGCTTGTTCAAGTTTCCGAACAGCTTTATTGATTAAACAAAACACAAATTTTCAAGATGAAGCAAACACCCGTGAACTTTATTCTTCCTCTGTTTCCATTGAATCCAATGCCTCCGCGACTTTTATCATTATTGCACATTCAACTCTTTTGCGCTGAAGTTTACAGCCGATTTCATACGGTTTCGTTAAGTCGTTTGAAAAATTGTACGCATTCGATAAACAACCGCCGCTACAATAAAATTTAGCCCAACAATTTTTACATTCGTCTTTCGTATAAACATTCAATTTAGTAAATTGCGAAACTAAATCTTCGCGTTTAATTCCCTCGTCCAAATTTCCGATTTCAAAATCCGTATTGCCGACGAATTGATGACACGGGTAAATTTCTCCGCTCGGCGTAATCGCAACGTATTCCGTGCCTGCGCCGCACCCGACAAGTCTTTTCGCAACGCAAGGACCGCCGGATAGGTCAATCATAAAATGAAAAAAGTTAAAATCTTTATCCTCTTTTTTGCGCTCTGATATTTTAACGGCAAGCCTTTCGTACTCATCATAAATCGTTTGCACATCGTCCTCACATATCGCATAATCCAAATTCACATCGGCAACGACAGGCTCAACGGAAACTTGTTTGAATCCCAAATCCGCAAGATGCAAAACATCTTCACCGAAATCCAAATTGTGTTTTGTGAAAGTTCCGCGAACATAATAATCCGTTTGATTTCTTTTATCCGCGATGCTTTGAAATTTAGGAACAATTTTATCATATGTGCCTTTACCGCTGTAATTCGGGCGCATTAAATTATTAATTTCCTCGCGTCCGTCAATGCTCAAAACGATATTGTGCATATGCTCATTGATATATTTTTCGATTTCGTCATTCAATAAAACGCCGTTAGTCGTTATCGTAAAACGGAAATTTTTATTATGTTTTTTCTCTTCTTCGCGCCCGTATTCAACGAGTTTTTTCACAACATCAAAATTCATAAGCGGTTCGCCGCCGAAAAAATCCACTTCTAAATTTTTTCGTGTGCCCGAACTTTTTATTAAGAAATCTAAAGCTTTTTTGCCTGTTTCAAAAGACATCAAAGAGCGTTTTCCGCTTTGATACTCGCCCTCCTCGGCAAAACAATATTTACATTTTAAATTGCAATCGTGCGTGACATGCAGGCACATCGCTTTTATAATCGGATTTCTGTTGTCGATTGTTTGCGCGTATTCCTCGTAAATATCTTCCGAAAATAAAACTTCATCGTTGACAAGGATTTTTATTTCGTTATAAGATTCCTCTATTTCATCTTGTGTAAAATTATTTTTTAATATATTTTTAATTTCCGCTAAATCATTTTCCTTGTAATAATCTAAAATTCGGAATGTAACATCGTCCACAATGTGAACACTTCCGCTGTGAATATCAAGAACTATGTTTAAACTGTTCATGGAATATTTATGTATCATAAAAACTCGGACTCCTCTAAAATCAAAAATAGACCTTATAAAAGAGATTATCTTTTATAAGGTTCTCAAAATGTTTTGTTAATTTTCCCAAAAAATTATTTTTTGCTCTCGCAAGATTGATTTGCGACCGTGCAAGATGTTTTACATGCCGATTGGCATGAAGTTTGACACTCTCCGCAGTTTCCTGAAGTCAAAGATTTTTTTAATAAAGTTGTTTTTAAAGTTTTGATATGTTTCATAAAAAGCCCTCCTCTATAAAAAAGTTTTAAATTTATTTTTTTGATTCCGTTTTGTGTGAATCACAGAAAAGATTATAACACAAATTTTAAAAAACTCCAATTATGAAAAAATCTAAATTTATGTTATTATTGAATTTAAAGTAACAGAGAATCTGCCTTAAATTTAAATTAAAAATGAATGGAGAGAAGTTGTAATGAAAAAATTTTTATGCTTTGTATTAGTGTTTTTAATGTCTTTCGGTTGCGTTTCGGTTTTTGCGCAGGATATGCCGTCGTCTTGGGCGATATCGATTGTAAACCAAGCGATAGGCTTTGAGCTTGTGCCGTCGTCTTTACAATCGAATTATACGCAGGCGACAACGCGAGCGGAATTTTGTTCACTTGCGGTTAGATTATACGAAATCGGAAAAGGTGAAATAACGGAACGCGTGAGTTTTTCCGACACAAACGATGTGAATGTGGAAAAAGCGGCGGCAATCGGAGTTGTAACGGGGATAGGAGAAAATAAATTTGCACCGAATGATTTATTAACGCGTGAGCAAGCGGCGACTATGTTAGCGAGATTAGCGGAGGCATGTGGGCAACCACTGCCGCAACAATCAGCCGACTTTGCGGATAATTCAAATATTTCATCTTGGGCTGTTCAAAGTGTCGGACAAATGCAGGCATCAGGAATAATGAGCGGCACGGGAAATTATATGTTTTCACCAAAAGATATGTATACGAGAGAGCAAAGTATAATTACGATTATGCGAACGTTTGATGTTTTGGCGGGCGTACCCGTGCAAATTCCGCCGCAAACAGCACCTGTTATAAACAGTTTGCCGATTAGCGAGAATCTTAAAAAAGGAATGACGGACGCAGAATTTAAACAAGCGTATGACATAGCATACAGCCTTGTAAGTCCGTATGCGGGATTATCGCAAACAGAACAGGTGGAATATGTTTTTGTCGAGTTGGCAAACATAAGACATTATTCAAACTGGGAATATTCTATGGAAGAAAAACATTACAGCAACGTTTACGGATTTTTTGTATTAAACAGAACTTCATGCGCGGGTGATGTTCGTGCGGCAATGCTTTGTTTATCGATTTTGGGAGTACCGAACGAGCATGTTAATGAAAATCAATACACACATCAATGGGTCAGAACCGTAGCGGACGGCGAATATGTAGTTTTAGATGTTAACGCGCCTTATATCGGCTACGAATCAGAACCATATAAACATCCGTTACTTCCTTAAATTTCATAAACAAAAAAGTAACGTAATATGTAAAATCTAAAATTGATTCTTTCTGTATTTCGGCTGTTCGTTTTTTGCGCCGCCCGATATCAGATATACGTTTAAAGCGGGCAAACATAGTTCGCCCGCTTTCTTAAACCGAAACAAAAAATTTACTCCGTTAAATACCTTAAAAAATTTTCAAAATTCTCTTTCGGTTTTCCCGTATCCAAAATAACAAGAATTTTATTTTTATAATCAAACTCTAAGCTATCCAAAACTTTTGAATTTATCATACTTACTCCTGTTATTTTTCCGTCGCTTTCGATAATGTTTTCAAACCGCTCGTTGATTTCATTTTCCGAAAAATAATCCGAAAAACTCACCCATTCGATTTCCCCGTCATATTCGTTAAATCTGCCCTCTGTCAGCATCATAATGTCCAACGAATTTGTTTGAATCGATGCAAAAAATTTTGTCTGCATCGCCATAGCCACCTGCGGGTCCGTCGATTCATAAAAAGCGTCAAACACGCAAGATTCGTTCACGTCCTCGGGTATAAGTTTTTTATTGAAATCATCGCGCAAAATTTCAAGGTCATCGTACGCAACAAAAATATCCGAAAACACAAAATTTATATAATCTTTCGGTGCGGGATTCAAAATATACATATCCAAAAAGCTGTAAAGAACAGCCAACCCCGCAAGCACCGCGATAATATGTATTCTGTAATATTCCCATGTATATGCGGCTTTTTCTTTGAAACTCATGTTCTTGGTTACTTCTTTATATTTCTTTTCCAAATTATTTGTCCTCTCTGTGTTGTTTTTGATTTACTTTTTAAATTCCTTTTGTGCGGATTGCATAAAATGCAAAAATACATTATTGAAAAATTATGGGGTGACTACCGATATCTTTCAAAGAACAGAATTTTTTACTTTACTTCGTAGCCACCAATCTTTACTCTTCCTCCAGTGACGCAAGTTTTTTCATAGTGCGTTTAATCGCATCTTTGGAATTTTTCCAAGGCTCGGATTTATATCTGTAATCGGATTTGCAAACAAACCAAGAAATATCTTCTTCGATTCTTTTCAAATTTTCCGTTTCTAATTTAAAAACAACATTTAAAAATTCTTCCGATTCTTTTTGCTTTAAAATTTTCTCAGCCGTAATAATCAATTGTTTGAAATGCGGTAAACAAAAACCTTTGCTGTTATCCGTCAGCGTTTTTATTTCCGCGTCGTTTTTATATAAATGCAAATAGTTATCTATATATTTAATGAATTGCTCATCAACTTTATTGCATAAATAGCAATCGTTTTCAAAATCGTTTAAATAGCTGACCAACTTTTGTAAACCGTCGTCACCGTCGTTTTTCTTTCCTTTATTAAAAAAAGATTTTTTCTTTACCTCACCGCAATTATTAATTAATGCTTCAAGTTCGGAATTTTTTCTTTTTGTGTGCGTTTCAAGCATTATCGCGACGCCGAGTTTGTTATCCATGTTTTTCATAATCTTTAAATGATTTTTACAAAAACCCTCTTTGTCGGTGCGCTCTCTGATGTAATCTTCCATATACGCATTCGCCGTCCCCAACAATGTGTTTAAAACTTCCTGCTCGCTTCTTTCGTATAAAAAGCAAAACGGACACTCGTTGTCATCGGAAAAAGCCTCTACTATCGGAAATCTATACAATTCTTTTTTCATTTCACCCAACCCTTTTTTTGTATATTATACCTTGTTAACATTAATTTCACAATATTTTTACCAAAGCTGTTCGGAAATCAACTTTTTGCGGACGAAAACGTCTGCTTTACAATAAAAAATTCGATGCGGTAATGTTAAACGCGATTCGGATAATGAAATCTCCCGATATTTCAAAAACCTCATAAAATTAATTGCTTTCAATAAAACTCTGATATATTAATGCATTACAAAAATTATCAAAGTGTAAATTTATATTGAACAAAAATTTTTTTTATTTTAGTTTTTTTAATTTTGTTCACATTGCGTTTTTGACTAAAGCAAAAAATTATTTTACATTGAATGCATGAAGGAGGGGTTTTTTATGAAAAAATTTAAAATTGCATTTCTGCTGGTTAATGTGTGTTTGGTCGTGTTTTCAATCCTGATTGTGGTTTATAAAAACGAGGCAAGTCCGATTGTTGTTGAAAAATATTTGCACAAAAGTATTGCCGCTTTAAATGATGAGGGATTCACGCTAAAAAATAATTTATCTTTTTCGTGCGATAATCTTAATCCGAATGATGAATTATATGTATGCGTCATAAACGAAAACAACGTTGTGAAATTTCAAAAGTTGACGAAAGATAATTCTTCATTTGAATACACTTTAGAAAAAACAGAAAAGACTAATAAGAAAGAGAAAGTTTACATAAACGTATATCTCGGCGAGGGCAAATCAAAAACATATAATTTTACGCTAAATTCAAAAAAGGTTTAAAGAATTTTAATAAACTTAAAGTATTAAATATTACATGCTTAAATTAAAAAAACTGCAAAGACCCGAGCTTGGGTTAATGCAGTTTTTTTAAAATCGAAATTAACTTTATGTCATACCGAAATAAATTGAAACGGCGATTTACTCATCGGATACAACTTACATATAATTTTCACGCAAAAACCATGCAAAATATTCCTCATTCCAATTGACATTCAAAAAAGTTAGTGATACTATTCGGTTAAAACGTGTACGAACACAATGTTATTAAAA
>JGI994J12354_10002346_pt1 | contig 18585 bp, 13 predicted proteins | sample IntmicLarv3ML3BL_FD_12354 | JGI IMG/M metagenome (IMG submission 12354)
ATAATCCGAGGACCACGATCCCACGTCCGTTGCCGCAAACATAATACCCCGCCACCGCCCCAACTGTGCATATTCTGCTGGCATGAAGATTGAACCACCTGGTTCAATCGACTGGGACCATTCAACAACACCCCGAGTGCGGCCTGCCACGGCAAAGCTTCCCACCCCACCCGTGAATTCCGGAAAATATCCGCGGCACACATAAACGTCTCCTTCCCTCTGGAACCCGGCGCGTCCCCAGCGCCACTGGTACTGCATTCTCGATGGTCCGGTCACAACAGTCTCCGCTTTTACGGTGCATCGGCCATACAGCTGTAACATAACGACCATTGTTATAAACAAACATATTAAGCATTTGAAAGTTTTCATACTATCCCCCTCATTTCTCTATCATAAATTCGTGTACATAACCATTCTATAATTTAAGGCCTTCCGCTTTCACAACCGAACACCTCTCGCATTTCACTTCTTATGCAGCGCTCGTTTTCAACTCCACACATCCTGAACCCATTCTGCTCTTTATATAAACAATGGATTTGCTGCATAAATAGTGACTTTGCATCGTGGCACAAATAATGCAAAACGCCCTTTTCATGCTCGCCTTATCATCATTTCTACACACACTGCAACATACGCTCTACAAAGGGTTTTCATTGCATAGAAAAGCCCCACCATACAGCAAAACAGGGTGTGGCATAAAGTATACTTTTTGCCACACCCATGCTAATATACCTAAGATGTACTAAATGCGTTAAAATATCACCTAAAAATAGGGTGTGGCGCAAAGTATACATTTTGCCACACCCCATCTTCCACCACACAAAATATCAAAACATCTACCACTCCCTAAACCCTCTTACCTTCTAGCTTCCCAGACTTTCCCCTTCTTCAAGAATTTTCACAAAACAAACATAAAATAATAAAAAAACCTAAATTTTTTCAACTTTTTTGAAAAAATCTAGGTCTACCCACTATTTTCCCTATTCACTTCACTAAAATCCAAGCACAAAATAATTGTATTCACAATAAGATTATACAAAAAGGATGTTCCTTTATTAAATCTGAGGAGCTCTTTACTTTTATAGAAATATTCACTATATCCACACTCACTTAATCATGCACCGACTCCACTTCCCAAGAATAGAAAGTTCCATCATTGGCATCTATCTCAAAATCATACTCCATAGCATTATAGATAATCTGTCCTTCATAAACCAATCTGCCGTCTTCTCTATCTAATTTCATCCAAACATCAGCTTCCGTAGCGCCTTCCACTCTTTCTAAAACTAGAGTTTTCGCCTCTGCTTCTGTAATACCGGCTGTCGCATTTGCTGCATTTGATGTGCCTGCTGATTGTCTATTGTTTGCGTTGTTGTTCGGTGCTGTAGTTGCCGGTGCGTTTCCTTCTGCCGGCGGCGTTTCTGCGTTAGGTTCTGCGCTTGCCTCCGGTGTTGCTGGGGTTTCTTGTGCCGCTGCATTTGAATTTCTCATACCTTCTACATCGAAATCTTCAATATTTCCAGTTCTCGCATTGATCTCATAGTCATATTTGCTGTCTGCTACGTGGAAGGTAATGTGGTATTTCTTATCCCAATCGTCTCTGTCTAAGTATGCGTACACATTCTCCACGTCCATCTCATTCACCTGTGCGTGATTAAAAGCTATATCCTTTGCTTCTGACTCTGAAATGATTCTTCCACCGAAAACCTTGATTCCGATACCTACCAATGCGGCAAGTAAAAGTGCTCCCCCCGCGATTACAGCTATGATTATTTTTTTCTTCTTTGACATGTTTTTGTTTCTCCCTTCGTTTTGTTAAATACAGTATGCCAAAGTTTTATTAAATACACATTAAAGCATAATTATTTTTCCATTTTCTTCGGAAATGTGAAAAAAAATGTCGTTCCCTCTCCCCAGATGCTCTCCACCGTAATGCTTCCGTGATGCGCCTCGACAATCCATTTTACCATAGAAAGTCCAAGTCCCATGCCTGAAGTTTTCTTGGTATTTCTCGAGGTTTCTACTTGGTAAAAACGATTCCATATTTTTTCTAAATGCTCTGCTCTAATCCCTATACCGTCATCTCGAAGGGTTCCATGCAAGCAATTTTCATCTTCTTTTAATTCTATATATATGTTTCCATCTGCTTTGCCATATGTGATTGCATTTTTCAGCAAATTGATGAACACTCGTATCATCATTGTTTCATCTGCTTCAATTAGCAAGTCCTTGGCAATGTCTGTATGCAGTGTAATTCCTTTTTCCTCTGCAAATATCTGCTGCTCTTCTACAATGACCTCTAGCAAATCACTCATATTCACACGTTCTATCTGTAAGATGTATTCTGCTTTTGAAAGTAACAAGAGCTGCGAAATCAAACGTGACATCTTCTTTGCTTGTTGCAAGATTGTCCCAATCTCCTCACGCGCCTTCTCTGACAAGTTATCTTGTGACAACAAATATTCGCAATATGAAATAATTACCGCAATCGGTGTCTTAAGCTCATGAGAAGCGTCAAAGATGAATTGTTTCTCATTTTCAAAGGATGCCTGCAAGCGATTGAGCATTTCATCAAAAATATTAGAAAGTTGGTGCACCTCGTCATTGGGCCTATTCTCAAGCCCGACCCGACTCGTTAAATCTTGCCCCTTACGAATGCCTTGCACCACGCTTATCATCTTATTAATCGGCAAGAGCGCTTTCTTCGCCATGAAATACCCTAATATCGCCACCAGAAGTATCAGCAATGGAAAGCTCACGCCCATTCCCCATAGAATATTATTCATAACATTTTGTGTGTCTGAAAATGAAGTAATACCGCGAACCCACACTTTCCCGTAATCGCTTACAATGATTGCATTGTCATAAATGTACCAGCGCTCGCCTTCTATCGTCCTAGTTTGCACTATATCCAATCTAAGTTCAACCTCTTCACCAAACCTGGCGGGCATACTTCCATATAGGCTCTGCGTTTTTTCATCATCTGCGTAAGCCACAAGGTAGATGCCTCTTTCAAAGAAGCCAATATCATCTTCAAACTCCAGACCCTCGTCCCCGTATTCAATTTCTTCTAATGTCTCATTCACCACACTGCACAATTGATTCTGCGTCGTTGTCTGCACCGTATGCCTTGTCAAATAATACAAAAATGCAAAAACAGCACCAAACAACAAAATCATAAAAAACATATACCACAATGTCAGTTTCATTTTAATGGATAATCTATTCATTCGCTTCCCTCAACACATAGCCGATGCCACGAACCGTATGAATCAGCTTATGTTTATACTTATCATCTATTTTCTTTCTCAAATATCGAATGTACACATCGACAATATTAGACCCACCCTCGTAATCATAATTCCAGATGTGTTCCTCTATTTTTTCTCTCGACAACACCACCCCTACATTGTGTATCATATACTCTAAAATAGCAAATTCTTTGCCTGATAACACAATCTCTTCTTCTGCTCTTCGCACCTCATAGGTATCACAGTTCACCTCTAAATCAGCCAGCGAAAAAACATTGCTTTGCACATAGTTTGCTCTTTGTCGAATCATCACACGAATCCTTGCTAATAACTCTTCAAATGCAAAAGGCTTTGGCAAATAATCATCCGCCCCCTGATTCAAGCCCTGCACGCGGTCCTCTACACTGCCCTTTGCGCTTAATAATAATACTGGCACATTGCTCCCTTGCGCACGCAAACGCTTGAGCACTTGCAAGCCATCCATCTTAGGTAACATAATATCCAATATGATTGCATCGTACTCCACCATCTCCGTGTATACAAACACTTCTTCTCCGTCAAAGCAACTATCCACGCCAAACTTTTCATCTGCAAGTTTCTTTGAAATCACTTCATTCAAATTCGGTTCATCTTCAACTACTAATATTCTCATAGGTACACCCCCTTAAAGTTTCATCTTAGCACATTTATATTAACGATAGATTAAAGACTTTGTAACATCAACATTGTACGCCTTAGTGTGTTCCCCCGAAGGGTTTTTATATACTAGGAAAGCAATTTCTCAGTATATAAAAAACAAAACCCTAACCATGTCAGGATCTTGCTCTTTACAACTATTCTTCTGTCTTCATAACAATTCGTTCTTCTTTGTTCTCTTCCTCTGTCGGCTCTTCAATCCCTTCAATTTCTCGAAAAATATCCATGAATTCTTTACCTGTAATCGTTTCTTTTTCAATAAGAAATTCCGAAATCTTATCAAGTGCTTCTCGATGCTCGCCAAGCAACTTCTTCGCTTCCTCATATGATTTCTTTAAGATTTCCATGACATCTTTGTCAACTTCTGCTGCCGTTGCTTCTGCACAATTCATGACCGCACGACCGTCTAAATATTTATTTTGTACTGCTTCTAAGCCAATGAGACCAAACTTCTCTGACATTCCATATTGTGTGACCATTGCTCTAGCCAAGCCGGTGGCTCTTTCAATATCATTTGAAGCTCCGGTGGTAACTGTATTAAAGACAATGGATTCTGCTGCTCGTCCGCCAAGCATGCCTACTAACATTGCTTCTAGTTCTTTTTGTGTATTGAGAAATTTCTCTTCCTCTGGAGTGTGCATAACATATCCCAATGCACCCATTGTTCTTGGCACAATTGTAATCTTCTGCACTGGCTCTGAGTCCTTTTGTAGTGCACTTACAAGTGCGTGACCCACTTCATGATAAGAGACAATCTTTCTCTCTTCTTCACTCATGATACGGTCTTTCTTTTCTTTTCCAACCAAAACCACTTCCACAGCTTCAAATAAATCCTTCTGTGAAACAACTTGTCTCCCATGTTGTACAGCCATAATCGCCGCTTCGTTAATCATATTAGCCAAGTCCGAACCAACTGCTCCCGAAGTTGCTAGCGCAATTGCATCTAAATCTACGGTATCATCCATTTTCACGCCTTTGCAATGCACCTTTAGTATATTGACTCTTCCTTTTAAATCTGGCTTATCTACAATAATTCTTCTATCAAAACGTCCTGGACGTAGCAAGGCTGGATCCAATACTTCTGGGCGGTTCGTAGCTGCTAATAATAACAAGCCCTTATTGGTGTCAAATCCATCCATCTCCGCTAAAAGCTGGTTTAGTGTCTGCTCTCTCTCGTCATTGCCACCACCATATACGCTATCTCTACTCTTGCCGATTGCGTCTATTTCATCAATGAAAACGATACAAGGAGCCATTGCCTGTGCTTGCTTAAACAAGTCACGCACTCTTGACGCTCCAACACCCACATACATCTCTACAAACGCAGAGCCTGAAAGTGAGAAAAATGGCACCTTCGCTTCTCCTGCTATCGCCTTGGCAAGCAAGGTCTTCCCAGTTCCTGGTGGTCCTACGAGTAATGCACCCTTAGGCAACTTCGCGCCAATGCCAGAATATCTTTTGGGATTGTGTAAGAAATCTACTACTTCTTGTAAGGATTCCTTCGCTTCGTCTTGACCTGCGACATTCTTAAAGGTTACACCTGTTTCCTTCTCCATGTACATCTTCGCGTTGCTCTTGCCAACTCCCATAATTCCATCTTTTGATGATATGCGCTTCATAAACATATTCATAACTACGATAATCAAAACAATTGGAAATACCATGCTTACAATATTTAAAAGCACTGCGGTTGTGGTTGCTGGTATCTCTTTTGCAAAATCTACATCGGCCTCGAATAAACGCTCTGATAGCGTATCATCTCTTACGAGCCCTGTAAAATATGTGATAGGAACTTCTCCAGACATCATATTATCATAAAGCACTGGAAACATCTCTGCAATCAGGCTATTTGACCTTTCTGGTTCTTCTCCTACATCTTGCTTCTGCTCTTCTTCGCTCTTTGGCGTAATAACAAGACGACTTTCATTGATTCTTACTTTGCTAACCTTTCCCTCTTCCACCATCTCCAAGAATTCATTATATGAAATCTCCTTAGATGTCGTTCTCTGTGCCATCTGTGCGAACATAACCACCAAAATTAATATGACAAATGTAACAGTAATAATAATCCCCCAATTTTGCCGATTTTTATTCTTATTATCATTTTGGTTCGTCTTGTTGTTTTTATCCATGCTGTTCCTCCTAATCTCTATATTATTCATTATATCGTAGAGCTCTTCTATAAATCAATAAAAAGATTATGAAAAGAGTGTAAACTTTCTCCTAAATGGATTGTTTCAGCCAAGGAGTCACAATTACTACCTTTAATGCCACGATACTTGCCATTAATATGATAAGCCAAACGATGGCAGCCATTGGATGTGTTTCCTTTGGCATAGATATTTCTCCTATATAATGTGAAACTTCTGGTTCCTCTGTCGTCACGAGCGTGTTGCTTACTTCTGGTTCTTGTAGCACCTCTGCCTCTGTCTGCATTTCTGTAAGGTCTATTTCGTATTCTTCATTGTCTATAATGAGCCCTTCTTCAATCATTCGCTCCACTTCTGGCGCTGGTGTCAACATACTGTGAAACATCTGATGATTCTCTCCCTGTACAATAAAGCCTTCTATGTGGCGATTCTCATTGACATAGTATTCGGACAAATAATTTGCCCCCACTATCTCGTAAGGCGTGCCCTCTGGAATATTCTCGATGCGATAGCTTTCTCCTATCCGCAATGCATGTTCATACACTTCTTCTCCTACTTTGATTGTAAAATGAAATACTTTTTCTAAATCGAGAATCTCTTCGCCTTGCGCTTCCACATAATTCGTAATAATCAAATCTCCGTAAAGCCCTTCCATCGAAGTCATATCTCCCGCGTATGCAGCGTCTAACTCGGTCTGAGGCATCTCCGCGCTCTCCATACCTGCAGCGCCTACCTGTGCGTCTATACCTGCCTGCTCCGCTTCCATCGTATCTCGTCCTGTATTATCCGGCTGTGTAGATATATGCGCATCTCGCCCTGTAGTATCTGACTGCGTTGATGCATGAACATCTAATCCTGTAGTGTCTGACTGCGTAGATATATGCGCATCTAATCCCGCTGTTTCTGATTCCGTAGAGATACTAGCATCTGATTGCGCTGCAAGATTCTCGTCTTCCAAACTTTGTGCGTCCTCTAGCGTCAGATTACCTTCGCCAAAAGCGCTGTCATTTTCAAGCATCTGCGTTTCGTCCTCTTGCTGCATAAGCGTTGTTTCTGCCGTGGACGCCGCACCTGAGACACTACGCCCCACATGCCAGATGGACATAATAACAGACAGCATACATATACACCCTAGAACAATCGCTATTATTTTTAATCTTTTATTTTTATCGAATATTCTCATTAATCGTTCTTTCATCTCTTAGCCCTCTTATTCATACGCCAAAAAATCTGAATACCAAACGAACCAGTCATGAAAATCAAAAATGCAACCAAAATGAAAAGTAAGTACCTCGCCACCCAACTAAGTATTGCGCCAAGTACCGGAATGCTATTATTCACTCTACCAATTACATCTTTCGCCAAAACCGCCTCAGGATCATTTGCAGGATTGTCAACACCTCTTGTTATAAATGTGGGCTCTCCTGTTTCACCATAGTTTTCTTTTATTTCCACAATACGATGTGTAACTACCGTATCTGTATCTTTCACATAACTAATATCATCGCCTACCTGCAGCTCCTCAGCCGGCATCTCTCCTACTATCAATAAGCTACCTTGCGGATACACACTTTCCATAGATGGTGTGAGCATCTCAAAAAAGCGAGAATTCCCAATCATTCGACCCGGCAGGTTCCCACTAAAAAAAAGCCCTGTACAAAGTACCATGGCAATAAGTGCAACATAAAATATAACCTCTGAAATAATAAATGCACGAGAGGGGCTCTTGCTCCCCTCTGCGTTGTATATCTTCTTAATTCTCTCAGTTAGACTACTATTGTCTATTTGTATACTTGTATCTCGCTCGTATTTCTCTTGAATCACATTGTCTATCTCTGAGGTAGTATTTTGTTCATGCTTTTCCCCCAGCGTATCGTCTATCTCTGTTATTATCTCTAGCTCCGCTTGATCGCATATGACCTCGTCTGTGCTCGGTATAACCTTGCATCTATGCTTTTCTTGAAAAGCCTTATCTATCTCCGCTATTGTTTTTCGCCTATGTTTCTCGTGAAAGGCTAAATCAATTTCGTCCAGAGTTCTTCCCATTCTATTCCATCTCCTGCGATGCCATCGTATACTTCGCATAAATCTCAGCGCTTCTTTGTTCATCTCGAAGAAGTACCAATAAGTTGTCTGTAAGTTTTTGCACTTCGTCGATTGCGCCTTGTTTGGTCTGATTAATCACAGCCAATTCTTTCTTCGCAATTTCATTCACATGCGCAGATTCCTTCTTCGCATCTTCTACGATCTTCTTTGCAGAGGTTTCTGCACTTAAAATTGCAGATGCAATCACTTCTTGATAAGAACTGTGTTCTTCGGAATTCAAACTTTTAATTTCTTTTTGTAGTTTGACTTCTTCTTCCTTTAATACCTCTAGTTCTTCTCTTGCACTTTTTAGCTCTTCATGTAATGTTTCGTATTCTGCTGAAACTGTATTGATATATTCGTCTACCTGTTCCTTCTTGTAACCCTTCTTTACTTCATCAAATTTCACCATAACTGTATCCTCTCTTTCTACTTCCAACAATCGTATCGCATCTACTTAGTATACCATTGTTTCGTTCGCAAAAACAAGTGGTCTTCTAACATATCGAAATCCTGCCGAATAAGCACTTTCTACTACCACTCCATTATCACCTGCATTACAGTGAATTGCAAGCAAGCCACCTGCACTATCTCTTCCTACAACAATCCCTACATGGTTAATGCCTCTTACATGCTGTGGTGAAGCCAAAAATACTAAATCACCTGGTTGTGCTTCTTCTTGAGAAATCCCTACAGATGCTGCCCATTGCCCTACTGTACCTGCTCCAACTCCTGCAATTGGACTGCCACTATAATACGCACCGTTGACAAATGCCCATGATACGAATCCACTACAATCTAGTCCATATGCTCTTGTGCTTCCAGTCGTCGTACTTCCATCTGCTGAAACTACCACTGCTGTTCCAATACGAGGGTCAAGTCCTATCGCCGAAGATTTCCCGCCCCAGAAATATGGAACCTTTCCAATTGCTTGAAATGCCGCTTTTAACACTTCTTGGCGACTTCTGCTAACTTCATCTTCCGGTTGTTGAAGGAATCCGCCTGCTCTGGTTGCTCCTGCGCACAAAATCCGAAACTCTTCGCTTGAATATTTCTGTAAAAACTGTAAGTCTTCTTCGCTATAAATCGGCCTTGCTAAACTTTGGTCAAGTGCAATCAATTCTTCTATTGTTAAGGCTTGGTATCGCAAAGCACCTTCTAATAACGCCCTATGTTCTGCTGGAATCACGCTTCGGTACAATACTCTTGTCTGTGCCGCTTCTTCCTGCATATCTTCTATATAAATAACACGATTCATCTCTCGATAAATCCTCTGTAAACCTTCTTTGTCTTCTATTCCAAGAGAAAATTCGCTCTCCCCTAGTGCTCGTCTTTGTAGCAAGTATCTTGCAATGACATCATGCCAGTTCGTTGCTTGTAATAACGCTACATTCTCGCTCGCTTCTTCTGCAAGCCCAAAACCTTCACGGTATTCTAGCTCAATCTCGCTCATAATCTCTGCAAAATCTTCTGAAAAAGTCAGTTGGTAGGCATTGCGTAAATCTTGCTGACTTACATTTTGTCCTCTCCATATTACACTAACTGATAAATCTTCTTGCTCTTCCATGATAGTCTCTAATACCGCTGTACTCTCTTCATCTAGAACTTCTTCATCTAGATTCTCTAGCGGTGCTATCGGTATCACTTCGTCTTCACTTGGTGCGCTTGCTTCCTCTAAAACAGGTTCCTCTTCTTCTATAACAATTGTTTCTTCATTCTCTTCACTTTGTGGTTGCGTATTCTCTATATCTTGAGGCACGCCCTCTGTATCTTGAGGTACGTTTTCTGTATTCTCTATATTCTCAACATTCGCTGTATTGGCTGTATTCTCTGTACTCTCGTCTAACGGAGCTTCCTGCGTTAGAGACAGTCCAACAGCTTCTACGGGTTCTGCCACTTCTGTCATTCGTCCCACTACTGCTTCTGTGGTATCTTCTATCTCCATTGTTTCCCCTAAAGTTCCTGCTGGTTTCACAATGAAAGCTAATAATGCTAATCCTAATACTCCATATTGTATGATTATCTTCTTTTTCACAAATTTTGTCCTTTCCTTATGCAGAGTAGAAACACATATTAAGATACCACATACGTTAAATAAAGTCCACCTTTTCACATTTTTTTCACTTTTTAAAATAAGAATTTTAAGCCTTATCATTGCGTTTGTACTATGCGCCTTGTTCAAATTGTGCGCGATAAAGTCCCGAATAAAATCCACCTTTTTTCATCAATATTTCATGATTACCTTGTTCTATAATATCTCCATCTTTCATCACCAAAATAATGTCTGCATCTCGAATCGTAGAAAGTCTATGCGCAATGACAAAACTTGTTCGTCCCTTCATCAAATTGTTCATCGCCTTTTGTATCTGNACTTCGGTTCTGGTGTCTACCGAGCTCGTAGCTTCATCTAATATGAGAATCTTAGGATTCGCTAGAAGGGCGCGTGCAATCGTTAATAGTTGCTTTTGTCCTTGCGAAACATTGGTGCCTTCTTCATTAAGCACCATATCGTAACCCTGTGGTAATGTCTGTATAAAGTGATGTGCATATGCCGCCTTTGCTGCTGCCTTCACTTCTTCCTCGGTTGCATCTTGCTTTCCATATCGAATATTGTCCATAATCGTTCCATGAAACAGCCAGGTGTCCTGTAAGACCATCCCGAACGCTTGACGCAACTCTCTTCTCTTAAAATGTTTCGTATCATAACCATCTACGAGTATCTTTCCTGCATTTACCTCATAAAACCGCATCAGCAATTTGACCATCGTACTCTTACCTGCCCCTGTTGGTCCCACGATTGCCACCTTTTGCCCCGGCTTTATATTCGTAGAGAAATCTCGAATGACCGTATTCTTCGCATCATAGCCAAAGCGTACATTTTCAAATTCAACATGTCCTTTTATTTTCTGCAAATCCAATGCTTGTGTATCCCCATCTTGTTCTTCCACTTCCGCTAAGAACTCAAATACTCGCTCCGATGCAGCCGTCATAGATTGTAACATATTGGCTGCTTGCGCTACTTGTTGAAGTGGTTGTGTAAAGTTTCTCACATACTGTATAAACGACTGAATATCGCCCACTTCAAGCGTTTTCCTTGCTGCGAGATAGCCACCCAAAATGGTAATCCCCACATATCCTAAATTTCCTACAAACTGCATAATCGGCATCATCATCCCCGAGAAAAACTGTGATTTCCAAGCCGAGCCGTATAACATATCATTCATTTCGTCAAACTCTTTGATGCTGCTTTCTTCGCGGTTAAATACTTTCACAATATTGTGTCCGCCATAAATCTCCTCTACTTGCCCATTTAGCTTTCCTAACGCTTCTTGTTGGCTGCTAAAATATTTTTGAGAATGTTTCATAATCGTAGAGAGAAGTAACATAGATATAGGTAGCAAAATAAGTGCCACCGCTGTCATCAACACATTAATACTTAGCATCATAATCAACACACCAACAATCGTAACCACCGATGTAATCAGTTGCGTCGCACTTTGATTCAAGCTCTGACTAAGCGTATCCACATCGTTCGTTACTCTTGAAAGCATTTCCCCATGAGTCACATTATCAAAATACCCCATTGGCAAGCGGTTTATTTTTTCTGAAATTTCTTGTCGCATACGGTAAGTAACCTTTTGCGTGATACCTGTCATCAAATATCCTTGAACAAATGAAAGCAGTGTACTCAACACATATAATCCTATTAACAAAACAATAATTTGTGCAATTTTATCAAAATCAATTCCTGCACCGCCTGTCATCTTCCCTACGAGACCATGAAAAATCTCCGTTGTTGCATTTCCCAACATCTTCGGACCCACAATGCCAAAGATTGTACCGCCAATTGAAAAGAAGAGCACTAGAAATAGTCCTATTTTGTAATCTTTCATATATATAAATAGATTTTTCAACGTGTTTTTTGTATTCTTTGCTTTTTCCGCAGGAATTCCCATATTTCTCCCGCCTAATTTCGGAGTACTTGTCTTAGAATCTTTTATTTCACTCATGAGCCACCCCTTCTTGCATATCTCTTGCTATCTCCTCTTCTGACATCTGAGATGCGGCAATCTGCTGGTATGTTTCGCAGGTTGTAAGCAATTCCTTGTGTGTGCCAGTCGCTACAATGTGCCCTTCATCTAGCACAATAATCTGCTCTGCATGCATAATTGTGTTGATTCTCTGCGCTACAATCAGCACTGTGCTATTTGAAGTATGCTCTTTTAGTGCTGCGCGAAGTGCAATATCCGTTTTATAATCTAACGCAGAAAAACTATCATCGAAAATAAAAATTTGAGGCTTTCGTGCAATGGCTCTCGCAATTGATAATCTCTGCTTTTGCCCGCCAGATACATTGCTACCGCCCTGAGAAATCAAACTTTCGTACTTGTCTTCTTTTTCATTAATAAAATCCGTTGCTTGTGCAATCGAGGCCGCCAACTCCATTTGTGCTTCACTCATATGACTATTCGCATATGCAATGTTCGATGCAATGGTTCCGGAAAATAAGATGCCCTTTTGTGGTACATAGCCTAGTCGACTTCGCAAATCGTGTTGTGTAATCTTTCTAATGTCTTGCCCATCAATGAGAATCTCTCCGCTCGTCACATCAAAGAACCTTGGTAACAAATTCATAAGCGTTGATTTACCACTTCCCGTACTGCCTATAAATGCGGTGGTCTCTCCTGGCTTTGCCGTGAAGGTAATGTCATTTAACACATTTTCCTTTGCATTGGGATAACAAAATGAAACTTTCTGAAATGTAACCGTTCCTCTTCCGCCCTCTACGAGCTGCTCTGGCTTTTCTGGGTCTTTAATCTGCGTCTTACTGCTCAACACTTCATCTACACGCTCCGCCGAAATTGCCGCTCTTGGCAAGAAAATGGACACCATACATATCATCAAGAAAGCCATAATAATCTGCATAGCATATGTAATAAATGCCATCATATCTCCGACTTGCATATCGCCTATATCAATGCCCTTAGCGCCTACCCATACAATGACTACCGCCACACCATTCATAACAAACATAATAATTGGCATCATAAATGCCATCGCTCGATTCACAAAGAGCTGTGTTTTCATCAAGTCTTTATTTACCACATCAAACCTATCTTCTTCATGCTTTTCTTGTCTAAATGCACGAATCACTTCCAGGCCTGTTAAAATTTCTCTTGTTACCAAGTTTAGTCTATCCACCTTGTCTTGTAATTTCTTAAACCTTGGCATAACCATCCAGAATAAAAATCCAACCACACAGGCGATAATAAGAAGCGCTACTGCGATAATCCAAAACATAGAGCTATTGGTCTGAAACACTCTATAAACACCGCCTATCGCTAGAATCGGCGCATAGAAAATCATACGCAAAATAAATACCAACACCGTTTGAATCTGCTGAATATCATTTGTCGTCCTTGTAATTAAGGAAGCTGTAGAGAAATTATCGAATTCGCTGCTAGAAAATCCGACTACCTTCTTAAAGACTCTGCCTCTAAGGTTATGCCCTACTTTGCCAGCAACTTGCGCCGCAATTAAGCCCACCATAACACTTGCACACATGCTAAGTAACGCAAACGCTAACATCTTCGCTCCCGTAACCATGATGTAACGATTTTGCATTGTCCCCAGATCCATCTCCACATTTTCATACACTTGCCTGATATAAGTCACTACCAATTGCTCTTGCATCATATCTGGCATACTGGATAACTGTTCTTCGGAGGCTTCGGTATCCGCATCAAGGCTTACGACAATTAACATTGGCATTTTCATTGTATCTGCTAGTAGATTGCTTAATTCTTCGTTTTTATTTATAGAAGGCTTTAACCGATATTGTTCGCCCACCTGTTCATAAGCGTTCTGCACTTCCTCTTGCTTTGTATCTTCCACAAATAATAACAAATGCTCAAAATCTGTACGCGAAATTTGCGTAGGTACTTTCGTCGCAATCCCATTTTGCTGAATGCCTATATTGACAATATCAGATGTATAGCTTGGCAAGGATAAATCACTATACGCTTGCACCATAAGGATACAGAGAATCAGCGCTATCCATCCCTTATATAATTTTAAATAATGAAACAATTTTACCATTTATATCTCCTCATGAATAATACTTCCTAATTATATAAAAAGAGGATGTGATTAATAGACATCACACCCCCAATATTTCTTCGCACATATCTGTTATGCTTTCCCGTCACTTCCAAGTACATGTTTGATTTTGTGAGCTACTACATCTTTTACGTTTGCACGTCCCACTTTCAAATAGTCTCTTGGATCAAATGCTCCTGGATTGTTGTAAAGTACTTCTCTTACACCTGCCGTCATTGCTAAACGCAAATCTGAGTCAATGTTTACCTTACATACCGCTGATTTCGCTGCTTGACGAAGCATCTCTTCTGGAATACCAATCGCATCTGCTAAGCGTCCACCATTTGCTTGAATAATCTTTACATACTCTTGAGATACGCTAGATGCACCGTGTAACACAATTGGGAAGTTTGGAATCTTCTTCGTGATTTCATCTAAAATATCGAAACGAAGTTCTGGTTTTTGTCCTGGTTTAAATTTGAATGCACCGTGGCTCGTTCCAATAGCAATTGCTAAAGAATCAACACCTGTACGGCTTACAAATTCTTCTACTTCAGAAGGTTGTGTATATTTTGCATCTTCTGCAGCTACTTGTACATCATCTTCTACGCCAGCTAATTGTCCTAACTCAGCTTCTACTACAACGCCTTTTGCGTGTGCGTATTCTACTACCTTTTTCGTAATTTCAATGTTCTCGTCAAAACTATGATGAGAAGCATCAATCATNACAGATGAAAAGCCTCCGTCAATGCATGATTTACATGTCTCAAAATCTGGGCCATGATCTAAATGCAAAGCGATTGGAATATCATTTTCAATCATCGCAGCTTCTACTAATTTCACAAGGTATGTATGGTTCGCATATGCTCTTGCTCCCTTCGAAACTTGTAAGATAATTGGAGATTTTAGCTCTCCTGCCGCTTCTGTAATTCCTTGAACAATTTCCATATTGTTTACATTAAAAGCTCCAATTGCGTATCCGCCTTCATAAGCCTTCTTAAACATTTCTGTGGTTGTAACTAATGGCATAGTAGTACCTTCCTTTCTCGTTCTCATATGTTTTGACTTTCCAATTTATCCATCTCATATTATACAACGATTTAATCCAGAAAACAAATAAAAGTTTTATTTAGCATTTATTCATTGTTTTGCTTATTTTTCATTCGTTTATTTCTAACGATTACAAAACCTATGATTGCGATTGCACCAATTCCGCCAATAGCAAAGAGCGCCATATCTGCCACATCGCCTGTTGCTGCTGCTTTGCCTCCCGCTGTAATGCCACCNCCACCTTGAGTGGAAGCAGAACCGCCTGCACTTGCATTCGCTTGNGCTNGTGGGTTTGAAGTATCTACTTTTGATACTTCTCTTCTTTCTACAGTGCCATCATGTACGCAAACACGTTCTTGCGTTTGTGTGGTCTCGCCTTCATTTACCACTATCCAATCACCAAACACATGACCATGTGCTGGTATTACGGTATCTGCTAACTTGTCTCCACAAACACTACATTCATGTTCGGTAAGTCCATCTGTCGTACAGGTTGCTGCTAACACAATTGTGCTTTGATAATCATGCGCTGCCGATACGATACTATCTTGATAGGTATCTCCACAATCGCTACACACATGCCCTGTATAACCATCGACTGTGCAAGTTGGCTCTACCACTGTTGATACATACGCATGTCTTGGTGGTATAACGTTGTCTGTAAAAGTATGTGCACAAACACTACATACATTCTGCGTATAACCGTTCGTTGTACACGTTGGTTCTACTACTGTTGATACATATGTATGTGTCGCTGGCAAAGTGCTCTCTTGGTAAGTATCACCACAATCACTACATATATGTTCTGTATATCCACCTGGCATACACGGTGTTGGTGTTGTAATCACTGTTGATACATAAGAATGGCCGAGGGCTGGCACTACTGCGTCTTGGTTCGTATGACTACAAACACTACACTCCTGCGGTGTATATCCGTCCGTTGTACACGTTGGTGCAACCGGTGCCATAGTCACATATGTGTGTCCAAGTGCTGGTATTGAAGTTCTTCTGGTATCTGTACAAGTAGCACACACTTCCTCCGTGTACCCTTCTGCTGTACAGGTTGGTGCTACGCTTGGCATAGCTGTGTATGTATGTGCTAAAGGTGCGATAGAATCTTGATAACTATGTGCACAAGTACCACAAGTATATTCTGTATATCCTGCTACTCCACAAGTCGGTGCTTTTGTGTCTGTCACTGTATAGTTATGTCCGAGGGCTGTTGTCGGTGTATCTGTATAGCTATCTCCACAAACGCTACAGGTATGTTGTGTATAACCTGCCACCGCGCAAGTAGGTGCTACAATGTTAGATACATATGTATGTGAATGTCCACTTATCGTAATTGGGAAAGAAACCGCTTTGGCACTCTGTCCATTCATAAAAACTTTTAAAGTTGTGCTGCCTCCATTGACAGCCTTAATATCTGCAGTCTGAAGATTCGTTCCAACGATTGTCGCAACACTTGGGTCTGCGATTTCCCAGTCTAAGAGACTTGGGTCTACTTTTACCCTCATTGACCAAGGTGGACTTTTAGAGATGTAAATATCTGGTAAATCAAGTGCAACTTGTTGCCCTGCTGCTAGATTAAACGTCTTAGGTGTTCCCGCTGTTATTGTCGCTAATGGTGCTGATGGTGCTGATATATTTACTGAAACATTTGTCGTAATCGTATTCGCAACTGGAGCAGAAGTCACCAGGGCTGGCGTCCCTACCGAACCTCTAAATACTTGTGCATAATAATATCTTCCTTCCGCAAAATAGACACCGATTCCAATACTAGAGAATGCTGGGTTTAAAATATTCGCTTTATGACCTGTTGAATTCATCCACCCATTCATTACTGCTGCTGCACTTGAGTGTCCTACCGCAATATTTTCTCCACCCGCACCAAAACCTGGCATTCCCACGTGAAAATTAGAGCCGTCTGGTCGAGTATGCGAATAGTCTACAACACATTCTGCTGCACGCAACATTCCATAATCTAATAAATCTATATCCATTACTAATAACGGCATTACTCCGGCCGCTGTTCTCTCTGCGTTTACCATCGTCAAAATGTCCCACGCCATAGCATGATGCTCTGTTCCAGAGATTGCAACTGGTATGGTTGTCGCTGCTGATGCTTCTTTCTCATAAACTTGAAATATAAAGACGAATGCAAAACATGTCATTAATAATTTCTTCACCACTTTATGCCATTTTCTCCTCATAAAAACTTCCCACCTTTTTATAATTTGTTTTAGTAAATATCTATCCACAAAATCCTTTACAGTATGGCATATTTCATGAGTATATGTCAAGCATTACACTTCCCTATTTTATAATTATTTCCTATAGCATTTCAAATAATATTTAAAATCATTTTTCCCTGACACCTAAGATGTTTTTTGCATTTTCCATTCGCTCTTGTGTTGGTGCTTCGATTCCCGCTAAAGGATAGGACATTTTCATGTCTTCCCACTTCTTCACCCCAAGTGTATGATAGGCGAGCACTTCCACTTTTTCCACATTATGTAGTGAATCAATAAATTCGCGTAATTGATGCAGTGCCACGTCGTCATCTGTCTTCTCCGGCACCAACACATGGCGAATCCATACTGGTTTGCCTATCTCGGATAAATACCTCGCCATATCCAAAATATTATCATTTGAACATGCCGTCAACGCTTTGTGCTGTAGCGCGTCTATGTGCTTGATGTCCAATAGAAATAAATCTGTATACTGTAGCAATTCTTGAAATTTGCTAAAATAAGGTTCCTGTCTTGTAAATGGGTTCCCACTTGTGTCAATCGTCATGTGGATATTTTCTTCTTTTGCTTTCTTGCAGAAATCTAATAAGAAATCTATTTGCAAAAGAGGATCTCCTCCACTTATAGTAATACCGCCCTTACTTCCCCAGTAAGTGCGGTATTTGATTGCCTCTTTTATAAGTTCGTCTGCTGTATATGGTGTGCCTGCTGCCATATTCCATGTATCCGGATTATGGCAGTATTGGCAACGCATACAGTATTGGCAACGCATGCCACAGCCTGTTAAAAATATCAGATAACGAACGCCTGGCCCATCCACAGAACCAAAGGTTTCCAACGAGTGAACGTATCCCACTGGTGTTTCTTCATTCTGTTTTTTCATTTTTACCTACTTTCGTATGAGCTTTTGATTCTGTGATACTTATGGTGTACAATGTAGATGTCGCAAATTGCGACCGCCGCAGGCGAGAGAGCAACGCGTTCGCAAGCGAAACTCTATTA
>JGI994J12354_10002347_pt1 | contig 18584 bp, 18 predicted proteins | sample IntmicLarv3ML3BL_FD_12354 | JGI IMG/M metagenome (IMG submission 12354)
TTTTGTAGGGGACGCTGTCCTCAGCGTCCCGCAAACGCAATAACATAGTGGGTTTTCTGCGGGCGGCTGGGGACAGCCGCCCCTACAGGGGGTGCCTACAGGGGGTGCCTACAATCCGAGGTAATCAGTGTTTAATTAACAGAATAGAGGATGAAAAAAGGGGGAGATTGCGATGACAAAAACAGCAAAGGGGCTGCTTGCACACTGCAAGGCACAGCTGGGGCAAATTTACTGGTACGGCACATTTGGCCAGGTGCCGACGCTGACTTTGCTTGACCAGAAACGCAAGCAGTACCCGAACCAAATGACGGCGGAGCGCTACGACTATGCCAAAAAGAACCACGCGGGCAAAAAGGGCAAGCGCGTGTTTGATTGCGCGGGCCTGATCAAATCCTACTGGATGATGGAGACGCCGGATTCCAATCCGAAGTACCTGGCGGCATATGACAAAAGCGCGAACATGCTCAAGGCGTGCTGCGGCGCAAAGGGTGCCATCGGCGCCATGCCGGAAGAACCGGGGCTGCTGGTGTTCTTGCCCGGGCATGTGGGGATTTACGCGGGCAAGGGCCGGGTGTATGAGGCGCGCGGGTTTGCCTACGGCGTGGTGGAAACGGCATTGAGGGCGCGGCCCTGGACAGAATGGGGACGCCTTTCGTGGCTCGAAGAAGAAACAACGCAGGAGAACAAAAAAGAAGAGAATAACAGCAAGGGGGACTGCACATGCGATTGCCACTCATAATTGCAACAGGGGAACTTTCTCAATGGATGCACCTCGCGATGAACATACTCGTGCTGCTGCTGTTTTTGGCGGGGCTGGCGCTTGCCTTCTGGCAGTCGCACCGGGAGCGCAAGGGTGCCGCAGCAGAAGAACTGCAGCGCTTTGCCCGCGCGAGGAATATCCTGCGCACACTGCTGGAGTGCGCCGCCGGCGGGCTGGTGACGCAGGCGGAAAACATGTACGGGGCCGGCACGGGCGCAATCAAAAAATCCGCGGTGATGGCGGAGCTTTTGCGGCTTTTGCCGGAGGAATTTCGCGCGGAATTCTCTGCGGGGACGCTGGAAGCGATCATTGAACAGGGCCTGGCCGAGGCGAAAAAGCTCTGGCCGCAGGCGAATAAATAAGCGCAGCCACTGCCAAAAAGAACCACCGTCGTCCGTTTGGACGGCGGTGTTGTTGTATTTACAAAATAATATGAAGAAAAATGAGAGGAAAAGTAGGGTTTTTTCGAGTTCGTACGACTAAGAGGTAAACAGCAAGCAATGCTAATTGCAAAAGGCTTATTTTGAAGGGGTAACGCTATGATCAGGATGGAGAATCATTTTGGCCTGATAGAGGTCTCGCAGGAATACTTCAACGAAATCATCGGCGACGCGGTTTCCGGCTGCTTTGGCGTGGCAGGCATGGGCGTGGGAACGGCGCGGCAAACATTTCCTCTCCCGTTCCGCAAAAAAAAGCAAACCATGGGGCAGGCCGTGCGTGTTTTTAAAGAAGACAAGGGCATTATGGTTGACCTGCACGTGATTGTCACCTCGGGGCTGAATATTTCCGCGATTGTGCGCAGCATCGTCAATCGTGTGAGCTACACGGTGGAAGGCGCAACGGGTCTTCCTGTGAAAAAAGTGAATGTTTTTGTTGACGGCATGCTGCGTTAACGCCTGCGGGCTCCAATAACTACGGCTACATGAAAGGATGGACATGTTATGTCTATTGCGGTAATCGACAAAGAGGTCGAAGCGTCCAGGCTCAGCGGAAAGATGTTAAAAGAAGGAATTATCAGCGCGGCGCATCACCTGGGCTCGCACAAGGGTGAAGTGGATGCGCTGAATGTGTTTCCTGTGCCGGACGGCGACACAGGGACCAATATGTCGATGACGATGGAGGCGGCCGCAAGGGAGCTCACGAACCTGAGCGACGACACAGCGTTTGACGCCGCCGCCGAGAGCCTTGCCGCCGCGATGCTGCGGGGCGCGCGCGGGAACTCCGGCGTGATCCTTTCGCTGATCTTCCGCGGCTTTGCAAAAAGCGTGGCGGGTCTTGAGCACATCGGCGGGGAGGACCTTGCCAACGCGCTGATTCAAGGCAGCGAAATGGCTTATAAAGCGGTGATGAAGCCCACGGAGGGCACAATCCTCACGGTGATCCGGGAGGCCGGAGAAAAGGCGACGGAAACCGCGAATCTCACAAAGGACGACGCCGTTGCCGTGTGGACAGGCGCACTCTGCGGCGCGAAGGAAGCCCTTTTGCGCACACCCTCGCTGCTGCCGGTGCTGGAAGAAGCGGGCGTTGTGGACGCCGGCGGGCAGGGCCTTGTCTATGTGATGGAAGGCTTGCTGCAGGGCTTTTTGGGGCAGTCGCATGAGGATGAGCCCCTCCCGGTGCCGCAGGCAAATGCCATCCGCCGCTTTTTGACAGAGCTTGGCGTGAACGACGACCATGCGGACATCAAGTTCGGCTATTGCACGGAATGCCTGATTGGCCGGGGAGAAGAATATCAGCAGGACACGCAAAAGCTGCGCAAAAAGCTCGAGCAGCTGGGCGACTGCGTGGTGCTGGTGGACGACGAGGAGATCATCAAGCTGCACGTACACACCAACCAGCCGGATGAGGTGCTGAAAAACGCGCTGCGCTATGGGCAGCTGCTGGAAACAAAGGTGGAAAACATGCGCGCCCAAAGCAAGGCGCTGCAAAATGAGTCAGCAGAAGAGGCAGCGCAGGCGGAGTCGCCCGGGGCACCCGCAGTGCCCGTAGCGCCCGCTGTGCCCAAAAAACCCTACGGAATCGTTGCGGTTGCCAACGGCGAGGGAATTCATGAATTGTTCGCCGAGCTCGGCACGGACGCGATGGTGAAGGGCGGGCAGAGCATGAACCCAAGCACCGAGGATATTCTGCAGGCGGTGGAGCAGGTGAACGCGGAGCATGTGTTTGTGCTGCCGAACAACAAAAACATCATCATGGCGGCGGAGCAGGCGGTGCCTCTGGCATCGAAGGGCGTCACCGTCGTGCACACGCGCTCCATTGTGGAAGGCATCGGTGCCGTACTGGATTTTGACCCATGCCTGGATGCGCAGGAAAACTGCGCGCAAATGCAGGATGCCGCCGGGCGCGTGCAAACAGGCCTTGTGACCTATGCCGCGCGGGGCACCGTGGTGAACGGCATGGACATCCAAAAGGATGCGATGATCGGGCTGGAAAACGGGAATCTCACCCTGACGGAGCGGGAACCGGTGGCCGCGGCTTATCGCGTGATCAAGCGTCTTGTGCGGGCACACAGCGGAACGATGGTGACGGTTTATCCCGGCGAGGATGTGACGCAGGAGCAGACGGACCGGCTGATGGAGCTGCTGGAACGGCATTACAAAGGCCGTGTGGAGATATCCGCTGTGCCGGGCGGGCAGCCGATGTATTACTATATGATTTCGGTGGAATAAGGCGTATTTCTTCTTATATAATATCCGATATCGTTGGGCTTACCGCGTCTAATATCTGGCATCTAACATCTAATATCTAAAAAGCAGGCGTCAGGATGGAGTTTCCTGATGCCTGCTATTGTTTTGGGTGTGTTCTTCAGGGGAGCTTGATTTCCAGTGCATATCGGCTAAACACCTGTTGAATTGAGTCATAGAAGTACAACGTCTTGCTGTCCTCGCGGAACGTCGCAATGCCATGCGAAGCCGCATTCTTTGGTACATGCACCCTGCTCACAAATTTTTTTGCGGAAATGTCAAAGATGAGCACGATAAATTCTTCGCTGTCAAACGGAGTATCTTGCGCCGCAAAATAATATTTTCCGTCTGGCGAAAAGCCGCAATGTGTATAGGAGACATCCTTTTCTTTTGCTTCCGGGATATCCTCCAGAATGTTTTTGCCCACCGGCAGCGATTCCGCTTTGTCCAGCCCCTTCAGGTCAACGGAAAACAGCCGCAGCGGACTCACCTTTTGCGCATACCAGCCGTCTTCCATATAGAGGACATCGCCGAACGCGCCCGCATATGTCACATCGGCGCCGGCAACTGATTCAATTTTCTTTGTTTCCACGGGGATTGCCTTCATCCGCACGGTATCGTAAACACCGCTGCCCGCTTCCCATTCCCAGCCAATCCAGCGATAAATGAAAAAGCGGTCGTCCAACACTTGCGCAAACCGCGGGCTTTCCGAGCCATCAGCAAATTCATCGTTTCTCTTTTCTTCCAGCAAAACGGTTTCCTTCCCGTTTTCGCGCAGGAACATCTGACGCAGTTCGGCCCCGCCGCCGCGGACACCAACCACTTTGCTTGCGCCCATTGGCTGGTCCACGTCAGGTTCCCGTGATTCCAGCTCTTCCGCATATGCCTTTTCAAGAAAGCTTTTTTGCTTGGCGTTCGCCTTGTCTTGCAGATCAAGCACCTGCCAGGTGACTTCTTTCTGCGTTTCTGCTGCAAGCGTTGTTGCTTCTTGTGTGGTTGCCGCTTCTGTTGTGGTGATTGCTGCTTCTGTTGTCGTTGCAGGAATATCCTCTTGCGTTGCCTTGCACCCGCTGATAAGCAAAATCAGCACCGCCGCCAGAACCAATAAAGCCATTTGTTTGAGTTTCATTGCTCTTCTCCTTATGTTTGATTTTTTTAGTTTAGTAGAATTTAATTTCAAGAATCTCGTGCGCAAACTCCCATTGCTGCAGATGATAGGTGAACACTTTTCCATAGACGTACAGCGTATTGTTGCCGAAAAAGGCGATATCCTGGTATGTGCTCATGTTTGCGGGTTTTTCCATTCGCATCACAAACGCCTTTTGATGCAAATCAAACACGGCAACAATGCCGTTCCCGGCCGGGTCCCGGTTGGCCTGCTCCGCCTGCACGGCGCAATAGCGGCCATTGGGCGAAATCGTGCTGTTATAGCACTCGCCTTGCAAATCTTCAAACTTCGCTTCAGGAACATTTTTCAGCAAGTCTTCTCCGGCTTTCAACGTTTCTGCTTTGTCCAATCCGCGCAGGTCAACGGCAAAAATCTGCAGCGGGCCCAGCTCCACTGTATTGTGCACCGGACCGCGCAGATACAGGGTATCGCCGCAAACGGCCTGAAAGTTGTAGCTGTCCATATAGCGTTTGCCCTGCGGCGCTTCGATGGGGATTGCTTTCATCCGCACCGTGTCATAAACGCCCGCTCCGGCCTGATCTTCCCAGCTGCCCACAGTATAGGCAAAATAACGGTCATCCAGCAGCTGTTCCACCTGCGGGTATTCATTCGTCTCTTCAATTTCAGAAATTTTGGATTCCAGAAGAACGGTTTCTTTTTTTGTTTTTTCATCACGCAAAAAGATGCCGGTTCGTTTGACTGTGATTGTTTTGCCGTTCCTCATGGGGTATTCAGACGGGCGTTCATCGGGTCCGATTTCCTCCACCCAGCGTTTGATTGTGGCATTTGCCTCGTCATCCAAATCCACGGTGCGCACGCTCGGTTCAACGATTTCGCTGCCCGCTGTGGTGGCAGCTTCTTCCGTTGCCGCGATTGCTTCTGTTGTTGTGTTCGCGTCCATCAGTGGCATGATGTCAACTTCTTCGCGTACGACCTTGCACCCGCTGATGAGCGTGATTAGCATTGCCGCCGCCAGAACCAGTGAAGCCATGCGATAAAATTTCATTGCTCATTCTCCTTATGTTTGATTTGCAAGTGTCAAAATAACTTCTCCCGCAAGCACAAGCCCCGCCGCGCTCGGCACAAAGCTCACACTGCCCGGCGGGCGGGCCGTCGTTGCCGGTTCCTCTTTGGAATATACCACGCGAAGCTTCGCGATGCCCATTTTGCGCAGCTCCTGCCGCATCACACGCGCCAGCGGGCAGACTGCGGTTTCATAGATATCCGCCGCCTCAAAGCGCGTTGGGTCGAGCTTGTTGCCCGCGCCCATGCAGCTGATAATCCGCGTGCCTGCTTCGCCGCAGGCCTTGATCAGCAGCAGCTTTGAGCGCACGGTATCAATCGCGTCGATGACATAATCGTATGCCGCAAAGTCAAATTGATGGGCGGTTGTTTCGTCAAAAAAGCAGCAATGCGTTTCGGCTTTGCAGGCGGGGTTGATGTCCCCTATGCGCGCGCGCATGACTTCAACTTTGGCTTGCCCGATGGTACTGTGCAGTGCGACCAGCTGGCGGTTGAGGTTGCTCAGGCTCACGGTGTCGTTGTCGATGAGGTCAATCGCGCCAACCCCGGCGCGGGCAAGGGCCTCCGCCGCAAAAGAGCCGACGCCGCCGACGCCGAACACCGCCACGCGGGCGGCTGCCAGCTGTGCAACGCTTTCTTTGCCGAGCAAGAGCGCGGTGCGCGAAAACTGCTCGTTCAACGGGTTGTCCTCCTGTTTTTTCTGGTTCATCAGGGCAGCTTGATTTCTACCATCAGGCTGCGGCCTTTGATTGTTTCCGAATAGTTGGGTGTGTGCCAGTAGATGGTTTTTTCGTCCCGGAAAACAAAATCATGGAGATAACGCTCCCAGTCCACCCAAATGCCGGTATCAGCTCTGGGCAGCGAAAAAAACACGTTTTCTTTTTGCAGGTCAAATAAATGAAAGCCGGCTTCTTCGGCAATCACAAAGTAGCGTCCATCTTCCGTTATCTCATGATGATGCACTGTATGATGCACTGTGTTGGCCGTTTTTGCTTCAGGGATGTTCTCCAACAGATTGACGAGATTGATTGAGTTTGGCAGCTTTGTAATATCAATTCTGTGCAGGCACAGAGGAGGGCACAATGATTCATAGTCATGGCTGAAATATAGGGAGTTACCGCGTCTGGTGGAATAGTCGGCTTCAATCGGGTATTCTTTGCGTTCCTTGATATCGTAAACCGCTGTGCTCCAAACCCATTCCCAGCCGCCCCAGCAATACAAAAAATAACGGTCGTCCAAAACTTCATATAAGTGTGGATATCTAACGCCTTCGCCATATACTTCGTTACCGTCCAGCAATATCTCTTCTTTGCCGCTTTTATTATCGCGCAGAATGATTTGCCCTCCGTAGTCATCCTCGATGCGCAGCGTTTTCGTTTTGCCCATGGGGTATTCCGTCGGAGTCTCTTGCGGGGATTTGTTGTGTTGCTCGGAATGCCAATTCTCCAGCCATTCTTTGATTTCGCTGTTGCTTTCATCTTCCCAATCCAGCGTGCGCCAGCGCACCCCATTGCTTTCGCCGCTTGCCGGCACAAATTCATAGGGCGGTTCTGTGATGGGTTCTTCTGTTGTTGTGACGGCGTTTGTTGTCGTTATGTTTTCCATCGTTGTGGTCACTTCAACCCCGGCATCTTTTCTGCAGCCGCCCAGCAGCAAAAGCCCTGCCGCCAGCAGCAGCATAAATCCAAAGCGTTTCATCAGCAATTCGCCCTCCTGTTATTTGAAGTCTTCCTTAAGGATTGCATAAAGCAACGCATCCGCATAGGTGTTGTCGCGGCACAGAAAAAACTGCCGCAGGGTTCCCTCGCATTGCATGCCGCATTTTTCCATGACCCTGCCCGAAGCGGGGTTTTCGGGCTCGTAGATGGTTTCCACCCGGTTGAAGATATCCTGGTTGAAAAAATAGTCCAACACACAACGCAGCGCCTCGCTCACCAGACCCATGTTCCAGTAGTCGTATCCGATATGACAGCCGATCTCGCAGCGCTTGTGCCGCCTGCTGACATAGTTCGTATGGATCTTGCCGATCACCCTGCCGTTGAATTCGATCGCCCAGATGTAATTATCTTCGTCGGCGGATTCGCTAATCCAGCCGTCGAGGGCCTGTTTTGTTTCGGCGATGCTCTCATGCGGCTTGAACGAAAGAAATTTTGTCACCCGCTTGTCGCTTGCCCAAGCGTAAATGTCTTCCGCGTCGGTTTCGGCAAACGCGCGCAGCAAAAGCCGGCCGGTATGTAACGTTTTCATCAGCAATTCGCCCTCCTTCTTGCCCTGATCATCCCCGCCAAACTGAACACGCCAAACGCCGCCATATACACCATCACAATCGTGGCGCCGGTGGGCAGCCGTTCCGCGCCGAAAATACCAAAGCACGAAATAAAAAATCCAATGAGAAAACAAATAACAGAAATAATAGCGGAGCTGATCACAACAAACTTGAAGCTTTTGAACAGGCGCATGGAAATCAGCGCGGGGAAGATAATCAGGCAGGAAATGAGCAGCGTGCCCAGCATGCGCATGCCCAGCACAATCGTCACGGAGGTCAGCACGGCTGTTACAACTTGATAAAGCCCCGTGCGGATGCCTGTGGCGCGCGCAAAGGTTTCGTCAAAGGTGAGGGAAAAAATGCGGTGATAAAACCACGCGAAGCCCGGCAGAACCGCCGCGCAAATGCCCACGCTGATGAACACGTCCGTTTTGCTCAGCACCAAAATGCTGCCGAACATGTAGCTCATCAGGTCGATGTTCACGCCGGCCACGCTCACCGCGAGCACGCCAACCGCCAGGCAGCTGGTCGAAAGCATCGCGATGGCGGCGTCGCCGCGCATTTTTTCGTGCCGCGAGCGCAGCAGCATGAAGGCCGCTAGCATCACCACGGGGAGCGCCGCCGGGAGCGGGGGCAGATTGAACGCCGCCGCCACCGCGAGCGCGCCGAACCCCACGTGCGAAAGGCCGTCCCCGATCATGGAGTAGCGCCGCAGCACGAGCGTGACGCCGAGCAATGAGGAACACAGCGTCACCAAAAGCCCCACAATCAGGGCGTAACGTAAAAAGTCATATTGCATGAGCGTTTGAATTTCTTGGAACATGGATAACCTCGGTGTCTATTCTAGATTTGGTTAGTTGATGAAATAAGATACCGCTTGCGGGTGTAAAAAAATTATGCCCTCTCCTCCATATATGCCCGGTATTCCTCCGGCGTGCCGAAAAACCGGTCGTGGGGGTTGTGCAGGTGCAGCACCAGGTCGGTTTCCTTCAGGGCGTTTTCCACATCGTGGGACACCATGACGATGGAAATTTTGCCCGCCAAATGCAGCTGGTGAATCGCCTGCGACATTTCTTCGAGCGCAACGGGGTCAAGCCCCGCGCCCGGTTCGTCCAGCAGCAGCAGCTTTTGCGTGGAGCAAAGCGCCCGCGCCAGCAGCACCCGCCGCTGCTGCCCGCCGGAAAGCTCGCGGAAGCACCGCTGCTCCATGCCCCGCACGCCGAGCTGCTCCATGCACTCGAGCGCGCGGCTTTTTTGTTCCCTGGTATACCACGCCCGTGCCCCCATGCGGTTGAGGAACCCGGAGCGCACAATTTCCCCCGCAAGGGCAGGAAAATCTTTTTGCGCAGCGGTTTGCTGGGGCATATAGCCGATGTCGCTCCGTGTGAGGCCTTCGCCGTAAATCACCTCGCCCCGGCTGGGCTTTTTCAGGCCGAGCAGCGCCTGGAGCAGCGTGCTTTTGCCCGTGCCGTTTTCGCCCAATACGCACAAAAACTCCCCTTCTCTCAAATCAAAGGAAAGCCCATGAAGCACCTCGCGCTTTTCATAACCCAAACATAATGCGCGGCTGGAAAGAACTGCCACCGCAAGTCCTCCGTATCGTTTTAGATATTAGATGTTAGAAATTAGATGCCAGATGATCAAGCACCGCTGTTGCTCTATATTTTAACACGCGTGAATATGTTTGTCAATTGATTCCTGCCGGTATCTTGGCATGCCTCCCAAAAATTCCTTATTAGGAAAATTCAACAGGTTTTCATGATTTACTTGACAAATCTTGCGCTTCGCGTTATACTTTAACGGAATGATTCTTATTTTTTTATGAAAGAGGTTTTACATTTGCCATCCGAAGACAAAAAACAAATAAACTGGAACGCGGCAAAGCATCCCGTGAAATGGATGCGAGGCGACGGTCTCCCGGAAGAAAAAGTGCGCCCGTGGGAAATGGCGGTGCACATTCTCCCCAATGCGTTTTCCGGCTTGCGCAACGGCTTCACCTACAACACCATGTACCTGTTCCAAAACGTGTTTGGCGTCAACAAGCGCCAGCAGGCGGTGGGCCAGGTCACCACCACCATATGGGACGGCATCAATGATCCCCTCGTCGGCGCGTTCATGGACAGCAAGAACTTCCCCGTCCGCACGCACCGCTGGATATCCAGAATCGGCACGGTGATCAACAATTTGCTCGTGCTGCTGCCCATGTTCAGTTTTGGTATGACCCCCTGGCAGCACATCGGCGTGTATATCGCCACCTCATTTATCAGAGACTTTTTTTGGACCGGGGCAAGCGTTTCCAACTCGAAAATCTTTGCCCACACCACGCCGTACTCCAGCGAACGCGCCAAGCTTTCCTGGGCGGTCGGTATTGGCATAACCGTTCATGAGATGCTGGTGCCGCTTTATCTTATGTTCATTGGTATGCGCGAAATATTGGGCGTGGAAGAGTATTACATCTATCTCTACGGCGTGCTCTTTTTGACCATTCCCACCATGCTTGCGGAAATGGCGCCGTCCTTCAAGCTGCAGCGCGTGCCCGATAAAGTCATGCCTGAAAAAGAGGCGCAGGGACTCAAAGAGTTCTTCAAGGAAATCAAAGAGTGCTTCGTGCTCATCAAGTATAACAAGTGGTTCCTGCTGGATGTGTCGGCAAGGCTCCTCGCAACGCTGACGCCCGGTGTGTCGGACAACGACTTTTATCGCTTTTGCGGCGTGAACGAAGTGCTGAACTCCGGGAAAATCAAAGGTGAGCTTCTGCTCTGGATCCGTGATAACATTGTTTCTCTGCCGGGGGTTGTGCTGCAGCCGTTCTCGCTGCCGTTCATCAAAAAACTGGGCGGCGCGCGCAATGCGCAGGTGCTCTACCGGGGCGTGTCCTCCGCGGCCTACGCGCTGCGGTACGCGGTTGGAATGAAGTCGCAGTTCGGCATTCTATTCTCCTGGGTGATGGAAACCTTCTCCCGGGTGACGCATAAGGTTGACATAGTTGCAACGGAAATCACCAAGTACGACATGCTCGACTATATGGAATGGAAAACCGGCCGCAGGGCCGAAGGCGTCATCATGGCCATGGACGGCCTGATGAATAAGCTTGTGGCGAACAGCGTGGATACCATCGTCGGCAGCATGGTGATTGACGGGCTGGGCTTTAACCCGAAGGCGGAGACCCCGGAAGAGCAGCCGGCGCTGTTCAGAAAATGGGCGTATATCCTCTACTTGGTGGTGCCGATCATTGACCACTTCATCTTCCTGATTGCCCGCTTGCTTTATAAGTACCCGGCCGATCTGCGCGAGCAGGTGGAGGCGGATCTCATTGAGCGCCGCGAGCTGGAGCAGGAGCTGGAGACGGCGGTTGCTGCGGAATAAGTAAAGCTTGTATGCAATGTAATTTAAGGCAGCCGGATAGTGAACTGGCTGCCTTTTTATATATTTTGCGTACCTGGCTGCGCACCCAAAAAAAATTGCTTGACAAACGCGCAAACTTCGAGTATACTATGTTATGTTCTTTTCTTGTATATGCACGAGCATGCGCACATGCTTGCAGGCATATTGTTCGCACCATTAGCTCAGTTGGTAGAGCACCTGACTCTTAATCAGGGTGTCCACGGTTCGAGCCCGTGATGGTGTACCAATAAAAGAGCCTTGACTTCCTTGATATACAAGGGATTCGAGGTTCTTTTTTGTTTTGTGCAGTGGCCCAAAAACAACAAATAACACCATGGAAATGCACGAAAACACAGTCAAACGGGGGCAGTATGGGTAATGTTGGTGTCACACAGCGCGTGCCCAACCATCTGCTGTGAATCAAAATTAGCGGAGGACACAAACACATGACCATCCACTGCGCCCCTGACCCGGAGCGGAAAAACTCGCTGCCGCTCTGGCAAAAGCAACCGGAACAGCTTCAAAATACGCAGGTATGGTGTGCAGGCTGGGAAATCCCGTGAGCAGATCAAAATGCCGCAGAGGAACCCTTCCGGCCTGTCCATAATAAACTGTAATGTGCGAAGAATCTATCCCGGGATACCAATTGGAAGGACGGCTATCATAAATGACAAATAAATCGGCTTCATCTGACGATATTGCAATGCTTGGCACAATCACCCACTACAACGGGATTTTATTCGGCGATCTGCTGGCCGAACAGGCCGACTGCGAAGGCGCGCTGGCGGTTGGCGGCAACGCGGAATTGGGTTCGCCCGGCCACGGCTATGACGTTGGTGCGGCAAGCGTGCCGGGCTGGGGCTCGGTCGTGATTGGGAACTACGCAAACCCGGAGGGGTATCCTTCGTTTTTGCTTGGCGGCGAGGTGACACCGCAAAGCGTTTCGGCACAGATTTACGGCGGGCCGGTGGTCTTGCGGGAGGGTTACCGCCAGCAGTACGAAAGCGGGGGATTTCAGTTTGGCTCAAGCGATGTTCAATATGCGCAGGATGCTGCTATCGCGGACTTTTTTGCGTATGCGAAAGAACAGTTCACCCATACCGGACAAGTTTTGTTTGACAAAAACGCGCAGCACATTGCGCTGGGCGACCTTGCGGATTTAACGGCACTCAATCAAAGCCTTTATTTGAGCCAAAATATCGATACGAACAAGCGCATTCTTATCTATACGATCCAGTGCGCCGAGGAAGATTCGATCTTGATTTCTGATATCGGGCTTGGCGATTATGTCAACGATTACGATGTGATTGTCATCAACGCGGCGGCGACGCAGATTTCGTTCAGCGGCGGCGCGGTGCTGTATAACGGCAGCATCGTGAACACCTCTGTCCCGCGGATCTATGCGGGGAACGAGCTTCTCGCCATGCTGGCGTCAAAGATTGTGTTTAACTTCCCGAACGCGGCGGCAATCAGCATGGAAAATTATGGCCTGATCGGCTCCTTGATTGCGCCAAACGCCATGGTAACCGGGGCAGGCGGTTCGATCAACGGCATGCTCGCCGCCGACAGCCTGAACCAGAAAAACGGCAAGGAGCTGCACGCGTTTACTCTGCCGCTGGGCGAAGAACTGCTGCGCCTTGCGCTGAGAACAGACCCTGTGGGCCTGACGGTGCAAAAAAACGACGCCGAAACGGCGCAGGCTCTGGCGGGCGCGCAATTTGTGCTGTATGAATATGACGGAAGTCAGGGCGATGTTGTGACCTCTGGCGTGACCGACGAAAATGGTGCACTGGTGTTTGGGCAGCTTGCGCCGGGATATTATCTGCTGCAGGAAACTGTGCCGCCGCCGGGGTATCAATTGCCGGCGGAACACGAATGGATCATCGACTTGACAAATCAAAATTAAAATAAAAATGAAGGGGAAACACAAGACATGGAAAAAATTTATGTGCAAAACACACGTGCAAGATATGAAGTATGCATTGAAAAACTGGATTATGCCGACCATGAAATAACGCTTGGCGGCGCTGTATTTTCGCTGTATATCTATGACCCGCATGAGAGCAGATATGAGTTTGCGGAAGGCGGCCTGACAACCGACGCGCAGGGCATTCTGACCATTGATGAGCTGTTGCCCGGCAGTTACCGGCTGCTGGAAACAAAGGCCCCCGACGGCTATTATCTGCCGGAAGACTGTGTGATTGACTTCGTTGTGGATATCGACGGCAGCGTTGACATTGAGGAAGATGGCGTCATCAAAATTTATAACAAGCTGCTTGGAAAAATCCAAATCTATAAGATCGATTCCGAAGACCACGACCTGTTCCTTTCGGGCGCCGAGTTTGTGCTTTACAAGTACGACGAAGACGAAAGCGCTTACAAAGTATACTACACCGGCCTTGTTTCCGACGAAGACGGCAGCCTGCTCATCGAGGGGCTGGAGCCGGGCGATTATAAGCTTATGGAAACCAAGAGCCCCGCGGGCTACCTGCTGCCGGAGGATCCGGAGACTTTTTTTACGGTTGTGCTGTAAGAAAACACAACCGCAGGAGAACCATTTATATCCAGAACCGGCGGGCAAAACCGCTCGTCTATTATGATGTTACGCTGATCAAAACGGATTGCTGCAACCGCTGCCTGCGCCTGAAGAACGCGGTATTTGAGCTGCGAAAGTTCGATGAATGCAGCTGCCGCTATGTGACAGTTGCGCAAAATCTTCGCACCGGCGAAAATGGAAAAGTGACGATAAAAAACCTCGCGTGCGGCAGATATTGGCTTGTGGAACAGTGCGCGCCGCCGGGGTATCTGTGCTGCAAATCCGGCTGGGACTTTTGTTTGTGCCCTTGCTGCACAAAATGCGGGCATATCGAATTGGTGCTCTGCAACTGCAAAAGCCGCCCTTTTCCGGTGCGATTCCTCTGATGTTGCATCTTTTTTTGGAGTATCATTACGTGTCGTCGCGGACTTCATCGTTCGCGACGATTTTTTGCAAAATCTTCTTGACAATCTGTTCATCATATGTTAAAATAATATAAATAAAGTTAGAAAGGATTCAACCATGAAAAAATCAATCAAACGCATTCTGGCAATCGCCTTGACAATTGGGATGATCATTGGCGTTGGCATTCCCGCCCTGGCTGTTGCGGAACCCAATGATGTCACACCCGTTGTCGCCGCAGCGACCACCCAAGAAACCACGCGCGACAGAGCATTGAGATTTGCTGTCCTGTTGATCCCGATCATTGGTCCCTTTATTTATTTGTTTATGGATAATTCAGGGTCAAAGCTGCCAACCTTCATTGTGTCTCTGGTTGCGCCGCTTTTGGGGCCATTGCTTTTCCTCTTTGGAATCCTTTAACGCATGGAATACAAATAACATAGGCGCATCTTTTTCAACGCACCATTACACCTGCGGTGGAGCTCATTCGCGAGCTTCACCGCATTGTTGTTTTCAGCAGGCGGCGCGCGTCCGCACTTGCGTCATCACTCCGCGCGCTCACGCTTGTGGGTGATTCCTATACTATAATAGTATAGGGCCATTTTCAGCTAAACTGAATATAAACCCGGATTGCATTGACATTGTGTGTTGCGTATATTATAATATTAAGTAACTGCTGATTTAATCGGATTGTAGGGGCGGCTGTCCCCAGCCGCCCGCAAAAACCCACTATGTTATTGCGTTTGTGGGACGCTGAGGACAGCGTCCCCTACAAAATGCGAATGAATCATCACTTACTTAATATTATTAGTTCATTTTGGCTGGCGTATGTCCATTTATGCAAAGGAGTTTTGTTATGGTTGGCAATGGGGCTTATGATCCGATTAATATGCAATTATACAATTTATTGAATAATATCGGCGTAGCAGCGGCGCTTGTTTGCGGCATTGTGCTGGGCCTTTTTGAATGGAGAAGGCGCAAACGCGTTGACGCACAATTGAAGCCCCCGGGCAAACCTTTCAATTTTTGGATTGCGCTGCTTTGTATGCTGGCCTCCGCCGCAGTCATGTTTGTTGGAACGTCATATGTCAGCACGATTTTTGGTGTTGAAACAAATGCAAAGTCATTTGTTGGCGGCGTGCTTGTGTTTATTCCGACGTTTTTGCTCCTGACAAGGTTTTTCCCGCGCAATGGCCGCCCAACAAGGCAGCTCGAGGTGGTGATGCCGGCGCTTCCCCTGAACCTTGCCCTGATCAGGGTTGGCTGCCTGCTGCGGGGCTGCTGTTTTGGCATCCCAGTCGAACACGGGCTGACATATCCAAAATTTTCCGTGCCATCCATACTGTTTGACGGCCAGCCGCTATTTCCAACGCAGCCAATGGAGACCACCATCATGCTGCTGTGTTGTATCTTGACGCTGATTCTTCACTTTAAAGGCAAGCGCACGCTGCCGATTTTTCCGCTGGTGTTTGGCGTATCCGGGTGGGTGCTCACATTCGTTACGGCTTGGGACGCTGGGACCATACGGTTTTACCGGATCACATTTTCGCTCATGCTTTTAATTGGGATAATTTTCCTGTTTCTCGTTATCCGGGACAGCAAAAAGGAAAAGAGCGGTCAAAAGCGGTGAAGCGAATTTTTGTGCCGTTTCGGCTTTGTTTTGCAAAAAATCGATCAAATAATAAAAAAAACTAGATATAGTGTTGACAAATTGTTGCATTAGATGTATACTGATCGTAACAATGGTGGGATTGTATGATTTGCAACTTCGGTTTCCGTTCTGCAGTGTCACCGTGAAATATTGTAAATCAAATCAGGAGGAGATGGAACCAAATGAAGCTTTTCAAGAAAAGTCTAAGCGTTCTGATGGCGGTGGTTATAGCCCTTGGAACTCTTAGCGCGGCTGTGTGGGCGTTGAATGCCTCGGATTTAACCCCTGCAGTCAAGACCAAACTGGACAACTACAAGGCGGCGATCGATGCTGCCGGAGCTAGTGGCGCTCTGTCACTGGTGACGTACGTCAGAAGCCCGGGGAGCGATGCTACTGCAACCGCGCCCGCTACCACTACGATCACAGACACCTCGCCCGGAGGCGATGTTTTCGAAGCCGCGAGAATATTTGAAGATTTGCTCAAGGACGACGGCTATGTCAATGCGGGCCCGACCGTTGGGGCTCAAGTAAGCAGCAGTCCGGGGGCACTTTTTCCGCACAGCTGGTGGGCGGAAATGTTTTTTGACGCCGAAAATTATCTTAAGCTGTCCGGCGCAAAGCTTTCCTTGGCTTCTGCCTTGGTCAATATGAGACAAAACAGCGGCGCCAGAGCAGATAATGGATACTCAAAGGACGGCACATGGTGCGGCTCCATCGGTTCCAACCCGGCGCACTCATCGGTAACGACCACTCGTACGGAGCTGGCGGCACTGAGCAGAGACATAGCGGATTGGGACGCGCTGATGGCATTGCCGGCGGGCGGCGTTGTGACCTCGATGACATACGGCATGGATGCGGGCATAGCCAGCAGGTCAAACCCCAGCAGCCAAAACCAAACAGGTCCGTTCAACTACTTCACCGGACGCCAAACAACCACCTATGGCCATTCCAACACAGAAGTGAACAACCTGAAGGATTATTACAACTATTTCTTCGGCGGAACTCTTTTGGAGGACGTCGACCCCTTCACGCTTACGCCACTTGAAGTAACGGCTCGGGTTGCGGCGAACGCCGCGGCAGTGGCCAAACTCACCAACTTTACGGCGGCTGACATCGCGAAGTTCTTCCCCCAAAACGAAGAAGCCGTTGAATTCATCAAAGCCTGCAACGAAGCCGACACGATTTCGGATTACGAGCCGAACATCAGCTACTTCCAGGATGCGCCCACCGCGCTTCTCGGCTCCAACTTTATCGCACTAATTCAGGGCCAGGTCGCCACCCCCGGTTCGTTCTATGACGCAACGAATCTGACAGACATGGAAGCCATTTGGTTTGTTATGAACCCGGAATACGAAAGGCTCCTGAACACAAGCGCCGCCGGCAAAGCGAAGCTGACCGAGCTTTATGCGATGGACTTCCCGGCAATCACCGCCGCGCGCGCGGTTCTGCAGCGTGATATCCAATTGGTGGAGCTGGCCAATAAAAAAGTTGAGATTGACGCTTACCATGCAGACAATTACATGGATCGCGATGCCCTGAAAGCGCTGGATGATACAGACCTTGCCGACCTGAAGGCGATGTATGCAGGGTTCGTGGATTTCCTTGCCCAATACCCGCAGGAGCGCATTGCGGAAGTATTCACCAGCGGCACAGAGCATATTGAGGCGTACTATGGCGCGATATGCTATGAGAGCGATCTGCGCGGGCTGGAGTCCGATCTGGAGAACATCTATCAATTCGTCGGCCAGTATCTTGGAAAAGACCTGACGGCGATTAAAACGAAGGACTTGCTTGATGCCCTCAGCAGTGCAAACACGTTTTCGGACGATTTCTTTGCCAAATATGACGCCGAGAAGGATACGCTCACGCCCGAAGATCAAGCGAAAATTTTTGGCAATTATCCCGAGGATATTCCCCGGCTGATTGACCAGATCAACCGTGCGTTAGAGGGCCGTTTCACCGTGCAGGTAGCGACCGCCATGGATCTGTACACCGATGTCGGTGAAGTTTCGTGGGAAAACGTTTCCGTTCTGCGCCGTATGATCGGTTTTGTGGAGTCCTCCATTTTTGACCGCTTGGAGTACACGGACTACATCTCCGCAAAAACGCGCGCGGACTACGCGAAGCTGTTTGACGAAATCCTGGAGGAATTCAATGAATTCACGAGGGACGGCGGCTACCACAGCTTTGAGAAATATGACACCCAATACCCGGTGCGCAATCCCTACCCGGATGACATTGTTGCCGGGCACCAATACAAAACGTCCAACGCAAAGCTTGGCTCCATCATTGATCCGCTGGAGCAATTCCTGGTTGGCGATGAGCTCAAAACGCTGCTTGCGGATTTGGTCGGCATTGATTTTGACCTCAAAACAATGATCACCGGCGCTTTGGACGGCCTGTGGTCCGATGCCCTCATCAATACCATTGTCAGCTTCCTGTATCCCACCATTCTTGAAATGCTGGAGCAAGAATGGGGAAATCTGCCGGAATTTGTAATCGAACCGTCTCCGGATACACCTTATGACGATCAAACGACAAACGTCAGGGTCACCAAACGGACCTTGCGCGAAGCCCTGACGGATGCAAGCGCAGAGAATACGGCCAGAACCCGCCTCAGGCTCTTGCCCGAGATGCTGGCCGCAGGAATACAAGGTCAGGGATTTGATTCGGCATATGACGCCCTGCGGCTTGCCGAGCCGGAAGTATC
>JGI994J12354_10002348_pt1 | contig 18580 bp, 15 predicted proteins | sample IntmicLarv3ML3BL_FD_12354 | JGI IMG/M metagenome (IMG submission 12354)
GGCGTTTCCGATTGGCGGCTCGTGCCGTATGCTGGGCGAGGATGAAGAAAATCCTGATGAGCGGGCGTTTGGCAGGAAGGCGATTTGGAAGCGTGCGGTGATTTTGGCGGCGGGCGTGGCGATGAATCTTCTGCTGGCGCTGGTTGCGTTTCTGATATACACCTCGGCGATGCCTATGCGGGTGCCGTATGTGCGCGACGTGATGCCGGGATATCCGGCCGAGGCGGCGGGCATACAGGCGGGCGACAGGATTACGAAGATGAACGGCCATTCCATATACATTTATGCGGATTATGTGCTGGCGATGGACGGTCACCGCGGCGAGCCGTTCGAGGTGGAGTTTGTGCACGAGGGCGAGAAGCGCACAGTCGAGATTGTGCCTGTGTTGGTTGCGGGCGAAGACGGAGAGGCCGACCGGTATTTGATGGGTATCACATGGGATATCCGCGCGGCGATTTTTGGCGAGGAGCCGGCGCCGGAGGACAATGTTGCCCGCGCCACGGTGGGAGAAACGGTGGCGACGGCTTGGTACAACGTGCGCTACTCGCTGAATGTGACGCTGTATGGGCTGGGCAAACTGATTACGCTGCAAGCGAATCCGGAGGAGCTGGCAGGGCCGATTGGTATTGTTGTAATGGTCAATGATATACAGACGCAGGCGATGGACATGGGCGGAATGTCGTTGGCGTTCTGGAATTTAGTGAATTTCATGGCGCTGTTGAGCGCGAATCTCGGTCTGTTCAATTTTCTGCCTGTGCCGGCGCTGGATGGCGGGCGGCTGGTGTTCCTTTTGATTGAGAAGATACGCCGCAAGCCTGTGCCGCCGGAGAAAGAGGGCATGATTCATTTTGTCGGCCTTGTGTTGTTGATGGTGCTGGCGGTGTTTATCGCGTATAATGACATTGCGAAATTATTTTGAGTTTTGGATTGACAACGGCGAGGCGGCGAGGTATACTGTAGGAGTAATTTGCAAATAAGTTCATATAAGCTTCGGGGCAGGGTGAAATTCCCGACCGGCGGTATAGTCCGCGAGCCGTATGTTTCGGCATGATTTGGTGCGATTCCAAAACCGACAGTAATGCATATGCAAAGTCTGGATGATAGAAGTGTTGTTTTGTTTTTTGTGCGCCCGTTGCTTATAGCGGGCGCATTTTTAATGGAGGGATTTGACATGGAACAGGCAACAGGACGGAAAAATTTTTTCACGGTACAGGTTATGGCGCGGCTGGCGGTTTTAGGAACAATTGCGTTTTTGCTGACTTTTTTGGAGACAGCACCGATATTTTCGAGCTTTCTGAAGCTGGATCCCAGCGATATCCCTGCGGTGTTTGCTACACTGCTTTACGGGCCGATTGGCGGCGTGGTGGTGCAGCTGATGAAAGCTGTGATGGACTCGTTCAAGAGCTCTACGGTCGGGATTGGGCAGATGGCGAATTTCATTGCGGGGTCTGCGTATGCGATACCGCTGGGGCTTGTGTATCGGAAGATGCCGCGTTTTGCAGGCTTCTGGATAGGCGGCGTGATAGGCACTGTGTGTATGGTGGTGATGGCGTGCCTCGCGAATTACGTGCTTGTGCCGCTGTACGGGATGAAGATTACGATGGAGCTGGTTCTGTGGACACTGGCACCGTTCAATCTGCTCAAGGCGACGCTGATTACAGTGGTTTCGGGCATTTTGTATGTGCCGATGCTGCCTGTGCTGCGGCGGGCGCGTGGGGCACACGGCAAATGAGGCTGGCATGGCGTAGATTGAGAAGGGGGTAGAGCGCATGGCGGTGTTGTATTATCAAGGGCACGGAAGTTTTCGAATCACGGCAGACGATGGGCGCGTCATCTATGTTGATCCGTATGCGGGCGATGGGTACGATTTGCCTGCGGACGTGATTCTCGTGACGCATCAGCATAGGGATTACAATCAGGTGCAGATGTGTGCGCAAAAGGCGGGGTGCCGCGTGATTACGAACGAAGAGGCGCTGGCGGGCGGCAAGCATCAGCGTTTTGACGTGTCGGGTATACAGATTGAAGCAGTCATGGCGAAGAATCTGATGCACAGCCCGAAAAAGTGCGTCGGGTATATCGTGACGCTGGACGGGGCTGCGATATATGCCGCGGGCGACACCTCGCATACGCCGCAGATGGAGACGTTCGCCGTGCGGCGGCTGGACTATGCGCTGTTCCCGTGTGACGGCGTGTTCAACATGAACCCCAAGGAGGCCGCGCAATGCGCAGAAATCGTCGGCGCGCGGCATAACATCCCCATTCATATGAAGCCGGGCGAGCTGTTTGACCCGGCGGGCGCAGAAGCATGGACCGCGCCGAACAAGGTGGTTGTTGCGCCGGGGGAAGAATTGGTATTGACGAAGGCGTGAAACTATATAGGAAGAATCATAAAAACCGACGGGCAGTTTGCGCGTCGGTTTTTACGTATGATGGATTGCGTTGCTATTTAGTTAAGGCCACGGTATGCGGAGAGTTCTTTGGTAAAAGCAGCGGATTTGTCAAAGCCGCATCCGAACATCTCGGGGCAGAAGCCGCGATAGACACATTCCCGCACCAGGCATTGCGCAAGCTCGGGCTCGCATTCCTGCACCTTGTCCTTGACGAGCTGCCATGCCTCGCGCGTTTCAGCGCTGGCGCACATGCAGAGGCGTTTGCGGCTGATGGTGATGAGTGCCTGCGCGTTTGCCTCGCATTCGTGCGAGACGAAGCTGCCTTGTGGCAAGGTGTTTCTGTCCTCGCCTGTGCGGTCGGTGCGCTGGGTTTTGACGAAGTGTTCGATGCCGATTTTGTGCCGCACAAAATGGACGGAAACCCAGTAGGGCAAGTCTGTCCAACGCCAAGCGAATTTCAGCTTGCGGATGGGCGAGTGCTCGGAGCGGAGAAGTTTCAGCTTCCAGTCCGCATCAGGGTACTTGCCGGTGGACTTGCCGATGGTGTTCATGGTGGCGTCCTTGACATCCTGCCAATTGTCTTCGTGTTTGAACCATTTTACCTGCATATCTCCGCCTCCTACAGCGTCACGCCATCTTTGAAAATGGCGATTTCACGGTAACCGTTTTCTTCGTTACGCGTCTGCATACGGCCTTCCGCGATGGCGATAAGCTGCTCCCAAAGCCGGTCAGATGCGTCGTCCATTGAGATGCCTTCCAGCAACATGCCCGCGTTGAAGTCCGTCCACAAGGTTTTACGCGTAGCGAGGTCGGCATTTGTTGCAATCTTGACGGTCGGCACAGGCGCGCCAACGGGCGTGCCGCGTCCGGTTGTGAAGAGAATCATGTGTGCGCCCGCCGCCGTCAGAGCGGTGCAGGCGACGATGTCGTTACCCGGACCTTGCAGAAGGTTCAAGCCGGGGGTGCGCGCCTGCTCGCCGTAGCCAAGCACCGCTGTCACTGCGCCCGAGCCGCCTTTTTGCGTGCAGCCGAGGGATTTGTCCTCCAACGTTGAGATGCCGCCGTCCTTGTTGCCGGGCGAGGGGTTCTCGTAGATTTCCTGACCATAGCGCATATAGTATGCCTTGAAATCGTTGATGAGCGCGACAGTTTTGTCGAAGAGTGCGGGGGTTGCACAGCGGTTCATGAGAATCATCTCCGCGCCAAACATTTCGGGCACTTCGCTCAGCAGGCTGATGCCGCCGTGCTGTATGATGCGGTCGGACATACGCCCCACGAGCGGGTTGCCTGTGATGCCCGAGAACCCATCCGAGCCGCCGCATTTCAAACCGATGACAAGCTTGCTGATGTCGATGGGTTCACGCTTGCAACCCTCGGCATATTGCACGAGTTCTTCCAGCAAGGAAAGGGAAGCCTCCACCTCGTCTTCGTGTTCCTGCGCGACAAGGAATTTTACGCGAGTCTCATCGATGTCGCCAAGCAATTCGCGGAAGCTCTTGATGGTGTTGTTCTCGCATCCGAGCCCCAGAACCAGCACGCCTGCGGCGTTCGGGTGCTTCACGAGCCCGGAGAGCACCTGCTGCGTATGCACATGGTCGTCGCCAAGCTGTGAACAGCCATAGGGATGCACGAAGGTGAAAATGCCGTCCGTGCGCCCTGCAAAGCGGCGGTTTGCCTCAGCAGCGATGCGCTCGGCGGGCTTGTTGACACAGCCGACCGTGTTCACAATCCAGATTTCATTTCGGATTCCGACAGAGCCGTCAGGACGGTTATAGCCCATGAATGTGCCTTTTTGCGGCGGCAAGGCAGGGATTTCCACCGGCTCATAGCTGTATTCCAGCAGGCCGGAGAGGTTTGTCTTCAAATTATGCGTGTGGATGTGACTGCCAGCGGGGATGGCCGTGGTGGCGTATCCGATGGGAAAGCCGTATTTGATGACGTTATCGCCTGCCGCGAGGTCGTGCAGGGCAACCTTATGCCCTGTCGGAACGGTGTCGCGCAATGTCACGCCGAGCGCGGTTGCGCCAGCTTCGATGGTTTCGATGGCGACGGCCACGTTGTCGCGCGGGTCTATGTAGATGAAGCTTTTTGATTTATCCATGTTGTCCTCCCTTGGGTGCTGTGCGTTGGAATTATTGAATTGCGCGAGCGGCCTCTGCTTTCATGCCGTTTTGCACGATACCGAGCAAAGCCGCCGAGACAGCGTCTGCGAAGCCCGCCAGCGTGTTCAAATCAGTATCCCAGATATCCGTGCGGCCGCAGATGTCTTTGACGAGCACGTCGATAGCGGCGGAAGAGCCATCGCATTTTGACCAGAGTGATTGCATCAGCTCGAGGTTGGCCGCATCGTCCATGATTTTGTATGCCTCGCCCGCGCGGTCACCGATGAGCGCACCGTCTTCGATGCTTGTGCCACGGTCAAAGGCCAGCAGCGCGGCGAACGAGAAGGTCAGCACAGTCGGAAGCGCGTTCTTGCGCTTTGCATATTCCAGAACGGATGGCAGCACGCGTGCCTTCCATTTGGAGACGGAATTCAGCGTGATGCTCAGAAGCATATGTTTGATGAAGGGATTCGCAAAGCGGTCGAACACTGCGTCTGCAAAGGTCTTCAGATTGTCGTACTCAAGATCAAGCGTCGGGATGACTTCCTCGAACAGCGCTTTCTCTAGGTATGTTTTGAACATAGGGTCGGCTACCATCTCGCCGACGGTGTTGTGTCCGCAGAGGTATGCCGCCGTAACGGAGCAGGTGTGCGCCCCGTTGAGGATGCGGACTTTGCGAAGCTTATACGGCGTGGCATCGTCGGTGAAGACAACGTTCAGGCCGAGCTTCTCGAAGGGCAGCTCCTCGCGCAGCCACGACGGGCCTTCGATGACCCAGAAGTGGAAGATTTCGCCCGTGTCGAGCAGTTTGTCTGTATAGCCCAATTCGGCTTCGAGCTGTGCGGCTTCGTCGCGCGGGTAGCCTGTCACGATGCGGTCCACGAGCGTGTTCGTGAAGACACATGCCTCGTTGACCCACGTGACGAATGCCTCGCCAAGGTTCCATTCTTCGGCATAGCGCAGGACGATTTTCTTCAGCGTGGTGCCGTTATAGTCAATCAGCTCGCAGGGGATGAAGACGAGGCCCTTGGCCATGTCGCCCGCAAAATGCGTGAAACGCGTGAACAGGAATGCCGTCACCTTGCCGGGGAAGGACTTCTGCGGCGTGTCTGTGAGGTTGTCGCCCGCGGCGTAGGCAATGCCCGCCTCGGTGGTGTTCGAGACGACGAAGCGCAGGTCGGGGTTCTTTGCCCGCGCGAAGTAGCTGTTGAAGTCTTCATAGGGATTCACCGCGTCCTGCACGCTCGTGATGACGCGCTTGCGGCAGACTTCCTGTCCGTTTTCCAGCCCGCGCAGGAAGAGGGTGTACAACCCGTCCTGCTCTTTCAGCACGTCTGCCAGCCCTGCGGCAATCGGCTGCGCAACAGTGATGCTGCCGCCGAAAAGCCCTGCGGCGTTCAGCTCGTCGAACATGGAATCCACGAACGCGCGAAGGAAATTGCCCTCGCCAAACTGCAATATTTTTTCCGGCAGAATCTCCTTCTGACCGATGGTTACATCCTGCGGAAATGAAAAGCCGGACGTTAACAATGCCCTGCTCAGTTGCTCCATGAAAAATCCCCCTTTGGAATATTTGGTACAAGTCTACAATATATATATGATAAAGCATTTTGCGTATAAATGCAATTGCAAATGCAATAATTAAACATAAGGAGTGAATAGGTTCAGGATTTATACAGATACACAAATAAAAATATGACTGTACGAAATGCATTGTGTATGTTATACTAAAAATAAAGAGAAATTCACAAAAAATGGAACATAATGCATCATATTTCGACTATACATTGGGAGGGAATGCTATGCGAAAGAAAGAAATGCTTGCCATGCTGCTGGCAGGCGGACAGGGCAGCAGACTGGGAATCCTAACAAAAACAAAGGCAAAGCCGGCCGTTGCCTTTGGCGGGAAGTATAGAATTATTGATTTTCCGATGAGCAATTGTATCAATTCCGGCGTGGACACGGTCGGCGTGCTGACGCAGTATCAGCCGCTGCTGCTGAACCAGCATATCGGTATTGGCATCCCGTGGGATTTGGACCGCAAGAACGGCGGCGCGTCCATCCTTGCGCCGCATGTGAAGGGCGGGGAGCAGGGCGAGTGGTATTCCGGCACGGCGAACGCGATTTACCAGAATGTGGACTACATCAATTCGTACAGCCCGGAATACGTGCTGATTCTGTCGGGCGACCATATTTATAAGATGGACTATTCGAAGATGCTTGACTACCACAAGGCGAACAACTGCGACTGCACCATCGCAGTGCTGGAGGTCGGCATGGACGAGGCAAGCCGCTTCGGCATCATGAACACGCGCGAGGATGACAGCATCTACGAGTTCGAGGAGAAGCCTGCGAACCCGAAGAACAATCTCGCCTCGATGGGCATTTACATCTTCACATGGAGCGTGCTGAAAGAGTATCTGGCGCGGGCGGACAAGCAATTTCCTGACAGTGATTTCGGCAAGCACATCATCCCGATGCTGTTGGAGGACAAGGGCGTGATGTATGCGTACCGTTTCAAGGATTACTGGAAGGATGTCGGCACGGTTGAATCGTATTGGGCGGCGAATATGGAGCTGATTCGCGCGCTGCCGGACTTCAATTTGTATGAAGATTTTTGGAAGATATACACGTCGATGGATCACCAGCCGCCGCAGTATACGGCCGAGGGCGCGACAGTGAAGACGAGCCTGTTGTCCGATGGCTGTGAGATATACGGCGCTGTATACAACTCGGTGCTGAGCGCGGGGTGCGTTGTCGAGGAGGGCGCGGTGGTGCGCGACTCGATTTTGATGGAGAATTGCGTGGTCGGCAAGAATTCGATTGTCGAGCGCTGTATCGTTGACGAAAACAGCAGTATCGGCGAGAATAACGTGCTGGGGCGCGGCGAGAACATTCCGAACGAGGACAAACCCAGCATATATGACACGGGCATCACGGTAATCGGCGAGAACACGGTTCTGCCTGCGGATGTCACCATCGGTAAGAACTGCGTTGTCTACGGGCACACGGATGCGTCGCATTATACGGACGGGCGGCTGGAGAGCGGCAGGTCTATCATTCTGGAAGATGAGGTGATCTCATGAGGGCGGTCGGTATTATTCTCGCGGGCGGCAAAAATGAACGCATGGGCGAGCTGACGGCGATTCGCGCGACGTCGGCCATGCCTGTCGGCAGCTGCTACCGCGCTATTGATTTTTCGTTGAGTAATATGACGAATTCGGGCATCGACAAGGTGGCTGTTATCACGCAATACAATTCGCGGTCGTTGCATGACCATTTATCCAGCGCAAAGTGGTGGGATTTGGGCAGCAAGCAGGGCGGGCTGTTCGTGTTCACGCCGTTTTTGTCGAATGAGAACAATTTCTGGTTCCGCGGCACGGCGGACTCGATTTACCAGAACATCACGTTCCTGAAGCGAAGCAATGAGCCGTATGTCGTGATTGCCTCGGGCGATGCGGTGTACCAGTGCGACTATAACGACATCATCGATTATCATATCCGGAAGGGCTCGGACTTGACGATTCTCTGCAAGGACATGGGCGATAAGGATTTGCATGATTTTGGCGTGGTCGAGGTTGACGAGGACAATCGCATGATTGACTTCGAGGAGAAGCCTGTAGACCCGCAGACGTCGATTGCGTCGCTGGGCATCTATGTCATCTCGCGCACGCTGCTGATTCAGCTGTTGGAGACGATTCTGCCGGACGCGCGGTATGATTTGGTGAAGGACATCATCATTCGCTACCGTAAGAAATTAAAGATGTATGCGTATATGTTTGACGGCTATTGGTCGACAATCAACTGCGTGCAGTCGTATTACGAGGCGAATATGGACTTTTTGCGCCGCGAGGTGCGCGATGTGTTCCTGAAAGACGAGCCGTATATCGAGACAAAGCCAAAGGACGAGCCGCCCGCGAAATACAACATCGGTGCGAATGTGCAGAATGCGCTTGTGGGCAGCGGCAGCATTTTGAACGGGTATGTGGAGCGGAGCATACTGTTCCGCCGCGTGTTTATCGGCGAGAACACGTCCGTGAAAAACTCCATCATCATGGAGGGCTGCTACATCGGAAACAACTGCGTGGTTGAAAATGTGATTCTCGATAAAGAGGTTGTTTTGTCCGAGGGGAAGTCGCTAATCGGGCGGCCGGGTGAACCGTTAACCATTCGGAAAAGTACGGTGCTGTAAGGCATATGCCCTTACAAGCTGAAATAGTCACGCAGTTCGAAAAAGAAAAATTATGTTGAAAACTCCATACTTATACGATATAATGGAAATAGTCCGGTCGGCCAAGGATACGGATATTGGGTGCTCCCCTATAGAAGGGTGATGCATGATGACAGCGGCGCGTTTGCGCAGCCCGATACAATAGAGAAAATTGGCAAGCTATTCTGTTGTGTGAGAGGAGAAAAGTAATGGAGATTACCGACGTAAGGGTGAGAAGGGTACATAAGGACGGCAAGATGAAGGCCGTCGTTTCTGTCACCTTTGATAACGAATTTGTGGTGCATGACATTAAGGTTATAGAGGGCGATGGCGGGTTGTTCATCGCTATGCCAAGCAGAAAGACGATGGACGGAGAATTCCGCGACATCGCGCATCCAATCAGTCCGTCGACAAGAGAGAAGATTCAGATATCCATTATGGGCAAATACGAAGAGGCGCTGTCCTCTGAGGAAGTTGCTGCGGCGTTGGAGCCGGATAGTGAAATCGACTGATTCTTATTTCGATACAACTCTATTGATTTGATCGGCATGGTGCGAGCCATGCCGATGGTTTTTACAAATAGCTACAGCACTGCGGCCAGATGGCAGTATGCCTCGTTTTGATCGTCCTGACAAACGCCCAGATAGCGCCGCGTGACGGCGAAGCTGGAGTGGTTGTAAATCTCCATGATGACGGCGGGGGATACGCCGCTTTTCCAGAGGTGATAGCCGAAGGTCTTGCGGAGAGAATGGCAGGACACGCGGGAGGCGAAGGCAAGCGCCTCTGCGGCGGCGCGGATGATGCGGTAGGCCTGGATGCGGCTGATGGCGCGGTTTTGCCCTTTGCGGCTTTCGATGAGAACGCCGCCGGGTTTGGCGCGGTTGAGGCACAGGCGCAAAGCGGCGAGTATGGCCGGATTGAGGGCAATGGTTTTGGTTTTGCGGGTCTTTTTCTCCGTGACAGTGACGCTTTCGCGCAGGCGCAGGCGGTCGAAATCATACACGTCCTCCCATGTCAGGCGCAGCAGATCGCTGACGCGCAGGGCGGTGTGTATGCCCAGAACGATAAGCAGATGGTTGCGCAGCTCGCCTTTCTTGAGGTAGTAAGACACGAGCTCGCGAACTTGATGTTTGGTGCGGATGGGTTGTGTGGTTGACATATTGGTTCCCCTTTCATAAATGGAATAGCGGTAATGTAACATATTTTCTCATATGTTGCATTGCCGCTGTTTTGCCATTTATATAAAGGCTTTTGAAGCCGCTTTTTTTGTTTGATATGACTTGCATAGTGATATAAATGATGGCAGGATGGTTGTTTGACAAGGCTTATCATTGAATGCAACATATGAGAAAGGCTGTTACATTGCGTATAATAGTTTGCAAAGACAGAGGAGTGGATTCAATGCTGAAATCGGGCAAGAAGTATCATTTATGGGATATGGTGGCGTACCCGTTTCGGGTCTGCCCGGTTATATCCGCGACACAATTTTTGTACCAGATGATGATTGCGCTGATGCCGGCGGCAGAGGTGTTCGTGACGGCGGCGTTTATCAACAGCGCCATCAAGATTGTGACAGAGGGCGCGCCGCGGGAAATTATTTATTGGCCGCTGGCTGGCGTGGCGGGCATTCTGGCGTTCCAGTGGACGATGTACCGAATGCTGGAGCTGTTGGATTTGTGGATGAACAATGCCATCCGCAAGCGCCTGTCGCTCGATATATTCGAGAAGCGTGCGCGGCTCAACTATGCGCACGTGGAGAACAACGACACGTGGGACTTGGTGAAACGCATATCGAACAAGCCGGAGGACCGCTTCGGTAACATATTCAACCAGACGCTGAACTTCGGCAGTTTCACTGTTCGCGTGGCGAGCATTGTGATTTTGCTGGCGGCGTATGTGTGGTGGGCGGCGCTGCTGCTGATTGTGCTTGTCATCCCTGTCATCGTCATCGGCATGAAGGGCGGCAAGCGGCAATACGGTGCGGAGCAGGAAGCGACGAAATTTGACCGTCGTCACGAATATCTCTTCAATGTGATGACCTCGCGCGAGGCAGTGGAGGAGCGCAGTCTGTTCGGGTTCAGCAAGTGGCTGCTGCCGAAATACGAGGACAGTTTCCGCCAATCCCGCAGAATCAACATTCGTATGCAGACGAAGTGGGGCATCCGCTCGAAGTATGCAAGCGTNTTGATTTGCGTGGTGCTGGGCGTTGTGATTCTGTCGATGGCACCGTCGCTGATTGCGGGCGTGGTGTCGGCGGGTATATACATATCGCTGATACAGGCGATTGGCAGTGTGATTTTCAGCGTGGGCTGGGAGTTGACGCTGTTTGCGGACAGAACGGCGAACAATTTGGAGTATATCAAGGAGTTCACGAAGTTCATGGCGCTGGAGGAGAGCAAGGACGCGCTCTGCGTGCCGCGGTTTGGGCAGGACATTGTGGCGGTCGAGTTCCGTAATGTGACCTTTGTGTACCCGGGCACGGACAGAAAGGTGCTGAACGGCATCAATCTCCGGCTGGAGGCAGGCAAGCATTATTCCTTCGTAGGCGCGAACGGTGCGGGCAAGACGACCGTGACGAAACTGCTCACGGGGCTGTATACGAACTACGAGGGCGAGATTTTGATTGACGGGCGCGAGCTGAAGACGATTCCCGCCGGCGAGCTGAAGGGCTATACGGCCTGCGTGTATCAGGATTATGCAAAGTACCAGCTGACCGTGCGGCAGAACATTGCCATTGGCGCGGAGGGCGTGGACATTTCCGATATGGATGCGATTATTGAGGCAGTCGGCTTGACGGAGGCCGTGGCGAACCTGCCGAATGGCCTCGACACGCCGCTGGGCAAGATTGAGGCAGACGGGCAGGATTTGTCGGGCGGGCAATGGCAGCGTTTGGCGCTGGCCCGTGCGATTGCGAGCCCTGCGCCCCTGCGGATACTGGACGAGCCCACTGCCGCGCTTGACCCTATCAGCGAGAGCGAGCTGTATAGCCATTTCGAGGCCATCAGCCGCGGGAAGATGACAATTTTCATCAGCCACCGCCTTGGCTCGACGAAGCTGGCGGAGGAGATCTTCGTTATCGACGAAGGCAAAATTGTCGAGAAGGGCGCGCATGACGAGTTGATGGCGGCGGGCGGCCTGTATGCCGAAATGTATGAAAGCCAAAGGAGTTGGTATCTGTGATCCGATTTTTGAAAAGTCTGGGGGGCATTGTGGGGCTGGTGTGCAAGGCATCGCCGTTCTGGTTTATTGTGTTTGGACTGGTGACGTTTGCGGAGGCCTGCGCGACGGGCTTCTCTGTCATCGTGAATACATATGCGTTTACGGCGATTACGGAGGCGACAGCGTTTGAGCAGCTGATTTGGCCGATTATCGCGTTCGCGGGGCTGTTGACGGCGCAGCAGGTGCTGAACGGGTTGATTCGCATTCTTTCGACGCCCGCCAAAACGGCGGTGCAAGGCAATTTGAATACGAAACTCCTGCGGAAAACAGCGGAGGTGGACGCACTGCAATTCGAGACGCCTGCCTTTTTGGACAAGATGAACAAGGCGGTGGACAGCGTGCTTCCTGCGTGGGGGTTGACAAACAACCTCATTCGGGTGTTCATCGCGACGATTCCGTTCCTTATCATCAATGGCGCCTATCTCTACAGCTTGCAGCCGATTTTGCTGATTAGCCTGCTGATTATGTTTATCCCGAGTTTGGCGAATCTGGTGGTGCGGGCGAAGGTGCTGTCCAAGCTGGAGGATGTGAGCGCGCCGATTCGGCGGCGGCGGATGTATTACGAGGACATCATGACGGACAGGGAATATTTTAAGGAGACGCGCAAGCTGGGCGCTTTCGGCACATTTCGGAAGGCGTATGCAGGCATTCATGACGAGCTGAACGTGACCAAGTGGCACGCGGAGCGCAAGGTGATTATGATTGAGCTGGGCTTGGAAGGGGTGTCGCTGATTGGCTACTTGGCGGTGCTTTGGATTCTGTTCACGCTGCTGATGAACGGCGATATTTCCGTGGGCGCGTTTGCGGGCGTGTTTGCGTCGATTGGCTCGTTGTTTTGGATGATTAACGGGCTTGTGAACCGTTCGCTGGGGCAAATTGCGGGCGAGACGGGCAAGGTGACGCATTTGCTGGAATACCTGCGGATGCCGTCTCGCAAAACGGCGGGCAAGGCGCTGGATGTTAAGGGCGACATCGTGCTGGACAACGTGAGCTTTTGTTACCCTGAGGCGGAGACGCAGGCCGTGCGCAATGTCTCGCTGACTATTAAATCGGGCGAAACCATTGCCATTGTGGGCAGTAACGGCGCAGGGAAGTCTACGCTTGTGCGCCTGATTAGCGGGCTGTATGCGCCGACGGAGGGCGTGGTGTCTGTCGGCGGCACGGATTTGCAGGATGTGCCGCGCGAAGCGCTGTTTGCGCAGACATCCGCGCTGTTCCAGCGGTTCATGCGATATAGAATGACGCTGGCAGACAATGTGGCCATCAGTGCGCCGGAGGACATGGCAGTGGCGGATAACCTTGTCAAGGCCGGTGTGGATGTCAATTCCGAAAGCTTCCCGGAGGGAGAGAGTACGATGCTCAGCCGCGAGTTCGACGGCGTGGATTTGTCCGGCGGGCAATGGCAGCGCGTGGCGCTGGCGCGGTGCTACCACAAGGCGCACGGCATGATCTTTTTGGATGAGCCGACCGCCGCGATTGACCCGATTGAGGAAACAAAGGTCTATAAAGATTTCACCGCTATATCCGAGGGGAAGACAGCCGTGATTGTCACGCACCGCATGGGCTCTGCCAAGATTGCGGACAAAATCCTTGTGATGAACGAGGGTGCGGTGGACGATTTCGGCACGCATGAGGAGTTGCTGGCGCGGGGCGGCGTGTATGCCGAGATGTGGGACGCGCAGGCAAAATGGTACCAGCAGGAAGCGTAGAAGCGGGTTTGTATGAAAGCATAAAAGAGGTTAGTGCCGATTGGGTATTGAACTTAAGGGGAAACGAAATGTTGGAGATGTCATTCTGAGCAAAGCGAAGAATGACAATGGTGAGGCTTGTGGTTTCCTACAGTGACAAGAATTGATAAATGATAAATGAAACGAGGTCAACACCCATTCGGGCGTTGACCTCGTTTCATTGTTATACATATAGATGGATTATATCTCGCAGGAGATGTCTGTTCTCTTCTCATGCGACTCGAAGACGACCTCGATGAGGCGAAGCAGGCGGCGAATCTGTACTTTCGTGACAATCGGCTCTGCCTTGCCGGCCAGCGCGTCCACGATGTTTCTGTAGTAATCCGTCCACTCGCCCTGGATGGCGGGGAAGGGAACTTCCATTGTTGTTTCTTTCGGGCGCGGCGCCATAGAGCGCGTCGGGCCTGCGGCGGTGTAAACGATATCCTCCGACCAGTCGATTTCTGTCTGATCTGCCAGTTTGACGATTTTGCCGTCAAGCTCCCAGTTTTCGATGACAGCAGTGCCGTCCTCGCAGGAAACATGCCAGCGCGGCTGCTGGATGAAGCAGTTCATCGCGATGTTCACGATGTATGTGAGGCCGCTGTCGAAACGGAACATGGCGGTGAAGTTGTCGTCCACTTCGGGTGCGAAGACCTGATGCAGGTGCGCGGAAACGCTGACGACCTTGCCGGGAATCATGTTCAGCATCTGATCCATCAAATGCACGCCCCAGTCCAGAACCATGCCGCCGCCGTTCTGCTTATACCCGCGCCAGCCATGCAGCGCACGGCGCGAGCCCTGCACGCGGCTTTCGATGGTGTAGGGGTTGTTCAGAATTTTGTCACCGAGGATTTTCTTGACGGTCAAGAAATCGCGGTCCCAGCGTCTGTTCTGGTGAACGGTGAAGAACTTGCCTGCTTTCTCCGATTCTGCCAGAACGCCGTCCAAAAGCTCACAGCTCAAGGTGACAGGCTTCTCGCTGATGACGTTTTTGCCGGAGCGCAAGCACTCAATGGCGTAGGGCGCATGGGTGTCATTCGGCGTCGCGACCAGCACGAGGTCGATTGTCTTATCCGCATACAGCGTCTCTGCCGATTCATACACATGCAGGCCGAGCGACTTTGCGCGCTCCTGCGCCTCGGGGCGGATGTCATAGATGCCCGTGAAGGATATTTCCGGGATGGACTTGCTGACGTTCTCGTAATGCCATGAACCCATGCCGCCGAAGCCGATGATTGCCATTTTATAGCTCATTGTCCAATACACTCCCTTGATTGTAATAGTCTAATGTACTTCTCCCCATATCATATCAAGTCGCGCGGCGGATTACTAGTGTCCGTTTGGTTATTATAGGACAAATTTTGACTTTTTCGTGTGGACAGAGCTATACATAAATGCATGGGTATGGCGCATAGGATAGTGTGTGAGTTTATGATGCGAATACACATGAAAAGGGGTCAGGCGATGCGGCAGAAAAAGGGTGCGGTGGTTGATGTTTTACAGAAGGTGTCAATGGGTTCGCTGTTGTCGATGGTGGTGATGCTGGCGCTGCTGGTTTGCCATCGCGATGTGCTGCCGGGCGAGCTGTTTATGTATGACGTGCTGCCGCTGTACGGGTATAGCGGAGAAAACGCAGTGGCAAAGCTGTTTCAAATTCCCTTGCCGGGCGAGGTGCAGGGCGGCGAAGCTGTGGACGGGATGCCTGTGTTTTATATGGATGGAACGGGCAGCACGGCGACACAGCCGCAGGCGGATTACGACGACGGCGTGACGCGGATGGAGAGCACATGGGGGATGGACGTGGCCGTCGGCGATGTGGTAGGCAAGACGACGGTGATCTACCAGCCGGAATCGGAGTATAGAGATGTGGAGCAGGTGCTGCGCACGGATTCGTCCGTGGCGTATAGCGTGGAGGAGCTGCGCGACCCTGATGTCCTACGGAGTCGCTTCTATTCGGTGGAGAGCACGACGCAGTTCACGGCGCAGGATTTCAATATTGACGCGTTTCTGGCGGCAGATTTGCGCATACAGCCATCTGGCGGCGAGCCGAAGATTCTTATTTTCCACACGCACTCGACGGAGTTTTTTGCGGACAGCGACAGGGCGGATGTATATAGCGGCATCGTCGGCGTAGGCAAACGGCTGGCGGACATTTTGACAAACGAATATGGCATTCCGACGATGCATTGCGCGGAGCGGTTCGATTATAGTGATGGGAAATCACAGATTACGGGCGCGTATGAGCGGATGGAGCCGACGATTCAGCGGATTCTGGCGGAGAATCCGAGTATCGAGATTGTCATCGATATGCACCGCGACGGCGTGCCGAGCGATTCGATTAAGTTTGTTACGAATGTGAATGGCAAGGACACGGCGAAGATTATGTTCGTCAATGGCCTGACAAAGCTGTTGGAGAACGGGAAGCTGTCCGAAATTGCCAATTTGCCGAATCCGTATTTGGCGGACAATCTGGCGTTCAGCTTCCGTATGCAGATGGCGGCGGGCGAGATGTTCCCCGAGCTTGCGCGGAAGGTGTATCTGAAGGCGTACCGGTACAGCCTGCATATGCGCCCGAAGTCGCTGCTGGTTGAGGTGGGCGCGCAGACGAACACGGTGGAAGAGGCAATGAACGCGATGGAGCCGCTGGCGGCGGTGTTGGCAGAGGTAGTGCAGCCATAGGTTGTGGAGTGCAGGTCGGCGTGGTATACTGATGATAAGAGATGATGAACGGAGGTACGGGCATGGAAATCGAGAGAAAGTTTTTGCTGGAAGCATTGCCGTTTGATATGAGCGGCTATCGGGCGCTGGCGCTGCGGCAGGGGTATATCAGCACACAGCCGACAATCCGCCTGCGGCAGCAAAATGACGAGTATATCCTAACGGTGAAGGGCGCGGGCGCGATGGTGAAGGAGGAGTTTGAATTGCCGATGACGGCGGCGCAGTTTATCGCGCTGTGGCCGAAGACGGAGGGCGCGGCCATCGCCAAGACGCGCTACTTGATACCGCTGGGGGCAGGATTGACAGCGGAGCTGGACGCGTATCACGACGAATTGGAGGGACGATTCACAGTGGAGGTGGAGTTCCCCGACATGGCGGCGGCAGAAGCGTTTGTGCCGCCCGCGTGGTTTGGGCGCGAGGTGACGGAAGACTTCCGATACAGCAATTCGAGCCTGTCGAAGGATGGGTGGCCGAAGGCATAGGTGCGTAAAATGTCGGTTTGGCGATTTATGTCGAACTTCTTCATACGAACAATCTTGCATAGGAGTCTCTTGTGGGGTATAATGTAATAAATGGTTATATTTTCCATTTATGGAATACATTATTTGTTTATGGAGGGGTTTTCTTGAATCAAGAAAAGATTAAAGTGTTGCTGGCGGATGATAACAAGGATTTTTGTGATGTTGTGCGGGGATATTTAGAGAAGATGGACGATATTTCGGTATTGGACGTGGCGCATGACGGAATGGAAGCTTTCGAGAAGATTGGCGCGTTGCAGCCGGACATCGTTGTACTGGATGGGATTATGCCGAGGCTGGACGGGATTGGCGTGCTGGAAAAGTTAGGACAAGCCAAGGGCGGCGGGCGAAGCCCTGTGTGCATCGTTCTGTCAGCAGTGAGTCAAGAGCAGATTGCGCAGAACGCGATTGCGCTGGGCGCGGCATATTATATGGTGAAGCCGTTCGACATGGACACGCTGGTGCAGCGGATACGGCAGTTGAGCAAGAGCCGGATGCCCGAGGCAGGGCAGGCTGACACAGGGCGTGTGATGAGCAATATGGCGCTGGTGAATCTGGAGGCGCGCATCACGAATATTCTGCACGAGATTGGCGTGCCTGCGCACATCCGTGGTTATCACTATATGCGCGAGGCGATTATGATGGCGGTGCATGACCTCGACGTGCTGAACTACATTACGAAGGAGCTGTATCCCTCGATTGCGAAGCGGTGCAACACGACGCCAAGCCGTGTGGAACGTGCGATTCGCCACGCCATCGAAGTGGCATGGAGCCGCGGGCAGATTGACGCGATTGACAGCATGTTCGGATACACAATCAATAACACGAAAGGGAAGCCGACCAACAGCGAGTTTATCGCGCTGATTGCTGACCAGCTGCGGCTGGAACTAAAGGCGTCGTAAGACGATGCAAAGGGCGGAGGGTGGAGCTGAGAGGTTCTGCCCTCTGCCTCTTTATGCGCCTGCGGGAGTTTGTTAAAGAATATACAGGAAAGACTTGACCGATTTCGATTTAGCGGATATACTGTATATAAAGCACTTTTGCACTGGACTGTACTGATGTGCCGTGCTACTGTGTTGCGAAGACGAATTGAATGTGCGTATGCATGGAAAAGGGGAGACTGGATGGCGAACTGGCATGAGTTAACAAGCGAGGCGGCGTTGAAGGCGCTTTCGGTGAACGTTGAAAGCGGACTGATGGAGGCGGAGGCTTCACAACGGTTGGAGCATTATGGGGAAAATGCGTATACAACCGCGAAGAAAGACGGCGTATTCACAATGGTGCTGCACCAGTTTAAGGATGTTGCGAACATCATTTTGCTGTTGGCGGGTTTTCTGTCACTGGCGCTGGCGATTCGCGAGGGGCATGGGTACATTGAGCCGATTGTCATTTTTGCCATCATTATAATGAACATCGCGCTGGCCGTGTCGCAGGAGCGCAGCGCGGAGAAGGCACTGGAGGCGTTGCAGAATCTGAACAGCCCGAGCTGTATGGTCCTGCGCGGCGGCGTTCGGTTGGAGCTGACGACGGAGGCCGTAGTGCCGGGCGACATCCTTCTGTTGAAGACGGGCGACTTGGTGGCGGCCGATGCGCGTGTCATTACGTGTGTTGACTTCGCGGTGGATGAATCAGCGCTTACGGGCGAAAGCGAGCCGGTGGAGAAGCGCACGGAGGCATTGGCGGAAGGTGATGC
>JGI994J12354_10002349_pt1 | contig 18579 bp, 13 predicted proteins | sample IntmicLarv3ML3BL_FD_12354 | JGI IMG/M metagenome (IMG submission 12354)
CTCCCTTGTCTTTCCTCCCTTGTCTTTCGTCCCTTGTCTTTCGTCCCTTGTCTTTCATCTCTTGCCTTTCCTCCCCCGCCTTTCACCTCTTGCCTTTTCCTCCCTCACCTTTCACCCCATTTTCTTCGGCAACCTCAACACAACCCTTGTGCCTCTTCCCTCTTCGCTGGTTATCGCAATTCCGTAATTCATTCCATAAATCATTTTAATTCTATCATCTACATTTTCAATTCCAATTCCAGTGAAATGTGTATTGGTTTCTTTTTTCATATGTAAGTTTCGGAGCTGTTCTTTCATCATTCCTATGCCGTCATCTACAATATCAAAGCGAATCATTTCTTGTTCTTCTTTCACAAAAATTTGAATCATACCTCTACGTCCCTCTGGAAATGCATGAAAGAAAGCATTTTCTACAAACGGCTGCAGAATTAATTTGGGGATTTCATATTGCATACACTGTGGTAGGACAAAAAATTCAACGCGAATTGCCTCTCCGTAACGTGCTTGATTCACCAGTACATAATTTTTTAAATTCTCTATTTCTTGTTCTATACGAATGCACTCGTCAGAATTACTGACAACATTTCGCAATAAAGATATGAATGCATCGATAACTTGAATAGACTTATGCACGTCTCCTTGTCTAACAATCCATTTCACGCTTGCCAATGTATTATACATATAATGTGGGTTGATTTGCATTTGTAGTGCATAGATTTCTGCTGTCCGTTTGCTTGTCTCAACTTCAATTAATTGATGAATATAATTGTCCAATTCATCTACCATATGGTTGTATGTTTCTGATAGTTCTCTCACCTCTAATGTTCCCATTATTGGTACGTGTTCTTTGAATTTATTTTCTTTTGAGCGGTACATTGTTTCTGCCAATATCGCTAGTGGTTTCGTTTGCTGACGCACTAACAGCACTAGCAGTATAACTAATGTTACTGTAATAAATAATGTCGGCCAAACTACTCGTCCAATATGATAACTTTCATTAAATGCCACATCTGGGTTGATAATTCCCATAATTTTATAATTACTACTCTGTAATTTCTGTAGCAAATACATTTTCGTTTCACTCATTTTTATAGATTCTTGCTTGTACATTTCGCCATCTGTCATGGCGTGGAGTACATTTTCTAATTCTCCTACTTTTCCATCTTGCTCGTTTAAGTATTTTTCATTATTAGAAGAAATCACTTGGTTGTCTTGATTTAGCAAAACAATATCGCTACTATTCGATGTAAAATGACTATACATTTTACGAACGTCACTCTCTTTAATTGTTATAAATGCAATCACATCGACTGTTCCGTCATTTTGGTATGACCACGCCTTTGCCATAATCATAACTGGTGAATTTTGTGTCACTTTCGTAAAGCCTTGTTCTTCATAAACACATATAATCTTTCCTAAATTTTCTTTTGCACTCTCTGCCGCCTTACTTTTCCATATTTCCTCTTTTGATGCCGCNAACATATCTGAGTTACTGTCAATGTANCTTTTTCCATTCTTATTTAAAATACACACGCGAATCTGGTCGTATTCTACTATTTTAGAGCGNTCAAATTGTCGGTCTATGCTATATTGGTTTTGCATTTCCAAAATAGTATCCGTTTGTTCTTCCATAAAATATACTTGCAAATTTTGACTTGTTCCTATCATTCCCATAATCTCTGCCATATCTGCGTTGAATTTGTAAAATTCACTATCAATCTGATGGAATATTTTTCGTTGTAGTTCTTCGTAATTATTGAGAAATACTTGCTTTGCAGTCGCAATATTCATCACACTTAATAAGATGGCAAAGCTAATAATTCCCGCCATAACTACAAGCACGATTTTAAACAGTAAACTATTTGCATATATTCTTTTCTTCATACAGTGTCTCCACGCATTTTTCTTCGATAAGCACTCGGTGTTTCGCCTATCATCTTTTTAAATACTCGACAAAAATAACTATGCTCTGCATAGCCTACACGATTTCCTATTTCTGCGATAGAAACACCTCCTCTTGTTTTAAGCAATTCACAAGCGTGTTCTATGCGTATCTTATTTAAGTATTCATTGAATCCCTCTTTTGCCATTTGGCTAAAATAAGAAGAAATATAGTTATAACTAAAATTGAACTGTTTTGCAATCTCTGCCAAATCTAGTGGTTCTTGATAATGATTTGCCACAAAATGTTTGATTTCTATAATACGTGCATCATCTGCACCCATGTATTTTTCTACTAATCGCTTTATTTCTTGTACAATCGTGAGCAAATCACTTTGCATATCATCTACCCACATCGCTTGGTCAATCATTTGAAAACAAGCCTCTTTAAACGCCTCACTCTCTGGACAGAACTTTTCTATCTCCATCAAGTAATTGTATAGCAGATTTTTTATTAGGTTCTTCATTCGATATTTATCTACGCGTTCCATGCATAGATATTTCGCGTACTCTTCAAACATACGCAGTGCCTCATTGTAGCGACTTTGCCCTAAGTGTCTTGTATAAATTTCAATCGAGAATCGCCTAATATTCGTCTTTGCTTGGTATGCCTCTACAATATACAATGTTGTGCCTTTATGGTAAAATCCATTTTCTATCTTTGTCAAAATATCTTCTTGGTAATATTTTTTGATTTCCTGCATATTCGAAAAGCATCTACTCATCACGAAAAAGGTTTGCTCGTAAATGAGGCTGATTTCATCTGCCACTACCCTCGCTCGTTCCAAAACAGCATTTTCATCTTTTGCTCGATAGTTGAGAATGATACACAATATGCTTTCATTCAAAATGATTGGCAACATTGCATATTCTACATTTTCTCGGAATTTTTCCTCTATCATGCTGCACAGTGCCATTCGTTTTTCTCGGCTCCCCTCACTAACAGAATGCAAGTCAATGGCAAATATGCGGTAAAATGTATTCGAAAATATATTTGCAAAAGTATGAGTGTCTAGCTTCTCTCCAAAGCCAAGCAACACTTTCTCCATTTGACTTGCATACGGAAGATTTTGTTTCGTTATCAGATGAAATCCCTCAATTCTTCCTGCTACTTTTTTCAGAATTTCTAATAGATTGTCCTGGTTTAGTGTTGGCTTTAAAATATAATCAATAGCACCATTTAAAAGTGTTTCCTTTACATAATCAAATTTATCATAACTGCTTAGCATAATTAATTGAATTTGTGGGTACTTACGCCCAAGAATTTTCGAAAATTCTATTCCATTCATAACAGGCATTACCATATCTGCAATGACGCAGTGAGGGTTTGTCTCCTCGATAAGCGAAAGCGCTTCTTTTCCATTTGACGCCTCGCCTACGATTTGAAACCCCTCTTTTTCCCATTCAATCATGTGTTTCATACCTTGACGCATAATCAACTCATCATCTACAATCAAAACCTTACAATACTTATTCATAAGCACTCCTATTTCATTTGTCACCATCTATTCTGCTTATTGAAAATGTCAATCTTAGATTCTTATCTGATGGAATTACATATTGTGGTTGTACGGGTGCTCCCCAGCTATCATCTCCACCTACGCCCATTTGTTTTGCTAAAATTCGAACCCAAGTATAATGAATATTTGGCAATTCTTCTTGATGTGTCGCTTGGTCTAATTCATACGTACTAAAAGGCAAAACACTACTTTCAAAGTTATCACCTATGCCTAAGAAACGTACACCATTTCCCTCATCATCTGTAACATCAACCCATCTTGTTCCCATTCTATTCCCACATTCTTGCGGCATTAAGTACGGTGTCACATTGCTCCTTGCCGTTCCTGTGTGTATTCCAAGTCTAGCGCCTTGCATACGGTCATTATAGTTTTCTTCTGGTCCATAGCCATAGTATCGATAGTTTGCATACTTAGACTTCATTTTCCACTCTATTCCAAATGCTGGCAAATTCGGAAGTCCTTGTACTGCCTCATAATTCACAGCCACCGTTACAGTACCACTGCCATCAACTGTGTAATGAATCGTAACAGTCACTGGCACTTTCATTGGTAGTTCATAGACAAATTGAATCTCGACTTTTTCTGCACTTTCTTGTACATCAGCAGAAATTAGCTGTGCAAACTTTCCTGCGCTCAACCAATCTGCACATTCAAAACCAAGTTTTGCCCCTCTATCATTATCTGTTAATGCTCGCCAGAAAATGAGTTTTGGCGCTCTCGTAACATATTCCATACCATTGTAACACAAAGAACTAATTCCACCCTCTGATTTCGAAAACATAATATGAAAATCTTCGCCTCGCACACCTATATTCACATCACCGTGTATCACTTCTAAAGTGTTCACTGTATTTTCTATATCGCGTGATTTTTCTAACGCGTTCGCTATATTCGCTGTATTTTTCACATCGTGTGATTTTTCCAAAGTATTCGCTGTGTTTTCTATATCGTGTGATTTTTCTAATGCGTTCGCTGTATTCACTGCATTTTCCACATCGTGTAATTCTTCACATTTTGCATATTCTTCAATGTATTGTCCAAATGCAAGCTCATATCCTGCTTTCGCCCAAAGTGTATCTTCTTTTAAACACGCATACACTTCGTACACATACTCACCTGTTTTCATTTTCTCTGGATAATCAAGCGATATAAATTTCTTACTGAGTGGCGCAACATTTACTTCCTGTGTATTTTCGAAAATGCATTCTCCCTCCTTTAGCAAGCGATATTTAAACTCACAATATTCTGTTGATATAAAGCAATTTCGATTTTCAATCTCCACTCCGTCTACTGTTGGATATAGGCGAATGTTGGCATATAGTCCTTTTACTTCTTGTGCTTTTGGTGAAATTGTTCTATCTGCAAATACAATTCCATTTCCACAAAATTCATAATCTGTGGCTCTATCATCATAATCACCACCATAGGAAAGCACTTCTTCGCCTTGCTCATTTACATAAAACATGGATTGATCCATATAATCCCAAATAAAGCCTCCTTGATATGCCTCATATTTATCTTCTAAGTCTGTATATAGATGTAGACCACCACAGGAGTTTCCCATTGCGTGCATATACTCACAGCTAATGTATGGTTTTTTTGGATTGCCTTGCAAATACTCTTCTATCTCGTGAGGTTTTGCATACATTCGACTCTCCATATCACTCGTTCTATCAAATTCTCTGTTCCAAAATACGCCCTCATAATGTACAAGTCTACTGTCATCTTGCTCACGAAAAAAATCACTCATTTTCAAAATGTTACTGCCTGCATAAGACTCATTTCCACAAGACCAAATAAGAATGGACGCATGGTTCTTATCTCTTTCAAACATAGACCTTGCTCTGTCAATCGTGCATTGCTCCCATTCTTTGTAGGAACCTGGAACATTCCATGACGGTTCGCACGCTCCTAACTTTTGCCAAGAGCCATGACTTTCCAAATTCGTTTCATCTATCAGATAAATTCCATACTCATCACAAAGTTGATACCATAATGTTTGGTTCGGGTAATGTGATGTCCGAACTGCATTGATATTATGTTGTTTCATGAATCGAATATCCCAAAGCATATCATCTTTGGTAATTGCCCGTCCTTTTCTTGCATTAAATTCATGACGATTAATTCCTCGAAATACAATACGCTCGCCGTTTAAGGTCATGATATTTTCTTTCATTTCAAATCTGCGAAATCCTATCTTTTCTGTTACCATTTCTATTTTATTTCCTGCATGGTCATACAGCGTGATAGTCACTTCATACAAATACGGTGATTCTGCACTCCATGCGTGAACATCGGCAATTTCGCTAACCCATGAAATTTTCTCGCTATCACCTTGTTTATCTCGGTGAATATTTTCGCCTATTTCGTCTTGACAAACATTCTTGCCTGCTTCCTCTGGGTAGACCTCCTTTCTCATTTCATCTTGATAGACATTCTTGCCCATTTCACCTTGATAGGCATTCTTTCCCATTTCATCTTGATAGACATTCTTGCCCATTTCACCTCGATATACATTCTTACCGTTTTTATCTTGTATACACACTGTGGTTTTATCTGGTGAAACACCCACCAAATCTAGGGTCCAATCAATGATTCCCACTTTATAGTCTTTTGATAAAGTGGTTTTTAAGAACATGTTTTCCACATGCATTTCTGGAATTGCATACAAATATACATCACGAAAAATTCCAGAGAATCTCCAAAAATCTTGGTCCTCTAGCCAACTTGCACTACTGTACTTGTATACTTCAACTGCTAATTTATTTTCACCCTCTTGTAAATATTCTGTCAATTCAAATTCTGCTGGTGTAAAACTATCTTCACTATAACCTACAAATTCTCCATTTAACCATACATAAAAAGCTGTTTCCACACCTTGAAAAGATATAAAAAGTCGCTTTTCTTGCAAGTTCTCTTCAACCTCGAATGTACGAATATAACTTCCTACTGGGTTATAACGTTTTGAAACACTCGGTGGTCTTAGTTCCTCATGTCCGTCCCAAGCATACATCGTATTCACATATTGGCATCTGTCATAACCTTGTGTCTGAATATGTGCTGGCACTAAAATATCTGCAAATGTACTAGAATCATAATCTAGCTCATAAAATTCCTGTATTCGTTCATTCGGGCATTTTGCATATGCAAACTTCCAAAGTCCATTCAAATCTTGTCGCAAAATCTGTTCATTCTCTCCATAAAATACATGGTCGGAATGTGCTTTCACTCGATTTACCGCAAATATCTCTGGATCTTCTAGCCACTCTAGTAAAGGTTTTTGTTCTTTCATACTCTCTACTCCTCCGTTCTATCCTTTTACTGACCCTGTCATTCCTGCTACAAATTGTTTCTGCATTAAGAAAAAAATCAACCCTGTTGGCACTGTTGCCAACAAAACTGCTGTCATTATCATACCATAATCTGGTGTATAAGATGAACCCATTGCAGAAATAACCAATGGTAATGTCCTTTTTTCTGCTGATTGCAGTGCAATCAAAGGCCACAAATAACTATTCCAGCTCCCCATAAAGGTCACAACTGTCGCTGCTGCATAGCATGATTTGTTAATTGGCATAAAGATTTTAATAAATATCCCAAACTCACCTAAACCGTCAATTCTTGCTGCCTCTATCATTTCTCTTGGAAAACTCTGTGCATTTTGTCGAAAGAAGAATATTAAAAATGCAGTTGCCACGCTAATGATAATTACAGATGCATAGGTGTTTAATCCAATCATCTCTAGTATTCCCACTTTGTTAAAACTACTAAATAGTCGAAATAGTGGTACAACCAACGCTGCAAATGGAACCATCATAGATAACAATATAATTTTAAAAATTCTTTCTCTGACTCTTGATTTATATACTACAAATGCATATCCTGTTGCTGAAGAGACGAACATTGCAAGCAAAGTTGTAATCACTGCAATTCTCAAAGAGTTTGTAAAAGCCGATGCATACTGCAAATCTGAGCCTAAAACAGATTGAATATTATTCAACAACTGATTTCCTGGCATTAATGTTCCTCTTGTAATGTCTACCGATTGATTCGTCGCTGCAATCACCATCCAAAAAAGTGGAAACACCGAAACAATCGATGCAATCGTTAAAAAGATATAACGCATTATACTCAAAATTTTTCTATTCATTTTTATCCCCCACTTTCATTTGAACAAATGATAATAGTACAATCATAATTACAATCACATACGATATCGCTGCTGCATAACCAAAATCTGGTGAATATTTAAACAGAATATTATAAATATATTGCGAAATACTAATCGTCGCATTCGCTGGACCACCACCTGTTATATTCATTGGTTCATCAAATAACTGTAAAGTTCCAATCGTAGAATTAATGGTTGTAAATAAAATAATCGGACGCAACATAGGGAGGGTAATACTTTTAAACTTTTGAAAAGCACCTGCTCCGTCTATGGCTGCTGCCTCATAAATAGAATCGTCTATCCCTTGCAAACCCGATAGGTAAAATACCATATTATACCCCGCCCATCGCCAAGTAATCGCTACAATAATCAGAACTTTCGCCCATATTGAATGTGTAACCCAACCAATCGGCTCAGAAATGATGCTAAATCTTACTAATACTGCATTTACAAAGCCGTCTGTTGCAAACAAACTTTTGAAAATAATGGAATATGCAACTAATGATGTAATACAAGGCAAGAAGATTGCAGTTCGAAACAATCCTTTGAATTTCAATTTTTTGTCATTTAGCATAGACGCCAATAATAGTGCCAATAAAATCATTATCGGAACTTGAATAATCAAATACAGTAATGTATTAAACAATGCTTTTCGAAATGTTGTGTCTGCTAATAATCTTTGATAATTACTCAATCCTGTAAATGTCAAATTATTGCCTACCCCTTTTTGAAACGACGTGATAAATGCCTGTACCATAGGGTAGAATACAAATACAAAAATCAAGATGATACTTGGAATGATAAATGCCCATGCTTTTTTTTCGAGTCTAGAACTTAGCCCCCTATTTATTCCCTTTTTTTTCATATATTTCACTCACTTTCTATGAAAAAATGACCATTGGGAGCGCTTTGTATTCACAAGAATATTGTCTTATGAATACAAAACAAATGGCCATTTCATTCATTGGATATGTATCCGCTTTATTATTTTGCTATTGCTGCCTCTATTTGTTTTTGATAATCTTCCAGTGTACTATCCATATCTGCTCCATTTAAAATCGCTTGAACAGCCTCTGTCATCATATCTTCAATCGCATATGTAGATTCACCAAAGTTTACAGATGGAATCACCTCTGTCCAAGTTGCAAAATCTTTAAACAGCTCTTGTCCACCAAAAAATTCTACTTCTCGACTGTAATTTTCGCCTGTGCTTGCAGCTTTCAATGTACTTACTAAGTTAATGTCGTCAGCTAATTGATTCATCAAGTCTACATTTGATGCAAATGTTTCTTTCAAGAAGTCTTTTGCAAGCTCTTCGTTTCCAACATTTTTCAATACATACCAACCTGCTCCACCTAGTGCTGAGGCATTCACTGAATCTGCATTTTCAGCCATTCTTGGAAATGCTGCTACTGCCCATTTTCCACTTTGATCTTCTGCATTTGCTATAGATGGTGAAAACCAACACCCTGTTGGCACACAGAATACTTCTCCATTGTTTGTCGCACCTACATATTGATCCCAATCAGATATTGTTTTTGCAAGACCAGATGTAGCCAATTTTTCATATGTATTAATGGAATCTTTCAATGCTTGATTTCCTGCAATCGTTACACTTTCATCTTGACCTGTGTACCATGAACCTGCGCTTTGAAGTGTCATTCTAATTTGTCCAATATCACTTGGGTCTAATGTCAACATATCTGTTCCTGTTTTTTCTTTTACTGCATGACCAACTTCAATTAGTTTATCCCAAGTTATGTCTTGCATATCTTCTTGTGTGTATCCTGCCTCTTCTACTAAATCAGTTCTGTAAAATAATGCTGCAATTCCACTATCGAATGGGATTCCATACATAGTTCCATCTACTGAGTTCATTCCTGTTTTGTATTCAGCAAAATCGTCTGCACTCGCAACGCCTGCCATATCTGCAAATTCTTCTTGGTATGCATTCAAATATCCTTGTATTCTGTAATCTTCAATTAGAACAATATTTGGCAATCCCTCATATGCTCCTGACGATAAACTTGTGTTTAACTTTGCCACAATATCATCTTGTGCCATCGTTACTACTTCCACTTCTACATCTGGATTAATCCCTGCATAAATTTCTTTTGCCTCATTTGCTGCATGAATGTTAAATGATTCGTCCCACGCCCAAATTGTTATTTTCTGACTATTCTCTGTTTCCTTTTTTTCTGCTGTTTCCTTACTGCCGCACCCTACCATACCAAATATCATGGTACTGGCTAGTAAAATGGCTGCTACTCTTTTCAATTTCATAATCTTTCCTCCTCTGCTTTGCTGTCATACTTCATTTGACACTACCTCTTTGGTATCTTGTTGCTATACAGCTTATCATCATTTAATTGAATTTGATTAAGACAATCTTTTTCTAAATTTGTATTTTTTTCTTTTTTTGAATAATTTGTTATTTTTGTTTTATATTTTTTTATGATTTTTATACTTTTTACCGAGTATCTTCTAGATTATACACCTTTTTTCGATTTATATATGAAAAAAAGAGTGATACGTTCCATATTTAAGGAAACTTACCACTCTCGTATCTTCTTACATATAAAATTTCTAGTTGGAAATACTACCTCTATCCCAGTCAAACCTAGCTTTTAGGCACATCGTTATTATACTTTTGTCACTTTCAAAACGATTGTTTCATACGCTTTTAATTGTTTTGTATTTTCTCCTATCAGCAAAATACCATCTATACTCAGTTTACTAATATCTACAATTTCATTTGCGAAGTTTTGAATGAACACGTATTCCATTTCTCCGTCATGCCTTGTATTCACTTCAATGCTTGCTGGTATATCCCCTTGTACTGGTCCATTAATAGATAATTCTTTCAACACCATAGAATATAGTTCGTCATAAAAACTTTCTTCAACATCTGCACAAATATAATATGCACTTCCTTTGCCGTATGTGTTCTTTGTAACAGCAGGAAATCCCTTGTAGAAGTCTGTTCCATACCTCATAAGCACTTCCCCTGTCGTCACTTCGACTAATTCACATAAATTCTTGCACGTGTAGTTTTTCCCAAACAAACTCGTAGAAACCGGAACGAAGAAATTGCTTTCATCATCATACAATGCATCTATCTCTTGACTACGTAACCCCAACACTTCATTTAGTCCATGTGGTGTTCCCCCAAGATAGCACCTATCATCATTATCAACAACACCTGACCAGTATGTCATGATAAGCGTGCCCCCAGTTTGTACATATGCTTTGATTTTATTTTCAAACTCTCCTCTAAGCATATATAACATTGGAGCAACTACAACATTATAATTTTCTATATTTCCATTCTGGCTGATTATATCAACATTTAGCCCTTTTTTCTTAAATGCTCTATAAGATTTTTTCAACAATTCTGGATAAAACATTCCATCATTTCTCGGACCTTGTGAATCTTCAATTCCCCAGCGATTTTCAACATCGTAAATAATCGCTACTTTAGAATTGGTGCGAGAACCTGCTATTTCTGACAGCTTTTCTAAGTCTACTCCTGTTTGTGCAACTTCTTTGAATACTCGTGTATCACAGCCACCATAATGGTCAATCACTGCGCCATGAAATTTCTCACTACTTCCTCTACTTTGTCGCATTTGAAAATACAATACGCTATCGGCACCATGTGCTATTGCGTGTAATGACGCATTTTCCAACAAGCCTGGTTTCTTAAGTTTACTAATCCCTTGCCAATTTGTAGAGGTCGGGCAAGACTCCATTAGTATAAATGGTTTGTCTTTTAGACAACGCATATAATCATGGTAGAAACCTGTATCATTTGCAATAATAATATCTTTCGTCTTATGCCATAGTGGATATGTATCCCAAGATACTACGTCAATCGCTTCTGCTAGTATATCGTAATTAATATCTGTGAAATCATACATCAAATTCGCAGTAGTTGGTTGCGTACAACCATTTTCTCTTAGTACATTAATTTCATGCTTGGCAAAATCAGTAGTTTGGTGCGTGACAAATCGTCTCCATGCTAGATTCAGACCATGAACTGCCTTTTCCCCTAAAGACGACGGACTTTCTATTTGGCTAAAAGATTGATATGTATGACTCCAAAATGTCGTCGCCCATTTGTCATTCAACTCATCAATAGATTGGTACTGTGTTTTTAACCAATCCCGAAATGCCTCTTGGCAAAGTGGACAATGGCACTCTCCACCATATTCATTCGAAATATGCCACATCAAAATTGATGGGTTTTCCGAAAAGGTCTTTGCTAACAATGTATTGATATGTGCTATTTTCTCTCTATAAACAGGAGATGTATAACAATGATTGTGTCTTGCTCCAAAAAGGTTTCTTCTCCTATTTTCATTTACGCGTAATACTTCTGGATATTTATCTGATAACCACTTTGGTCTTGCTGCTGAGGGCGTTGCCAGTATTGTGCGAATTCCATTTTTATATAATTTGTCAATAATTAACTGCAACCATTCGATGTGATACTCTCCCTCACACGGTTCCAGAACCGCCCAAGAAAAAACGCCCAGTGTCACGGCGTTAATTTTTGCCTTTTTAAAATATTCTATATCTTTTGCCAATATAGCTGGTTCTCGTATCCACTGTTCTGGATTATAGTCTCCACCATGAAGAAAGCCTGTCTCAAACATATCCACTGTACCTCATTTCATTTTATATTTCTGCTTATATCTCTACTGTTTTACGTAATATTACTTCATATCCAAGCTTTGTTTTTTTATTTGTTTTTTCGCCTCTAACCAACTGAAACAAAACTCTTGCTGCCTCTGCACTCACTTTATGTGGATCATACTGCAAAGAATAGATGTCTAATCCTTGAAATTCCTTATCACCTGTTCCATAAAATGAAATCAGTTTAATCTCTTGCAATAGTTTATCGTCCATTTTTTTCAGCTCTTTAAAAGCATGAATGCAGATATAATCGTCCATACAGGCAATGCAATCTGCACCCATTCTAACTAATTTTTTTACCGTCTGCCTAATCGCACTTTCGCTCAAAATATCTAAAAACACAAGATTGTAATCCACCTCTTTGCCTGCTTGGTGTACGCCCTCTTCAAATCCACTATAGCGATCAAGTGTGACTTTATGATTTCGATTCCCACCAATTAAGCCGATTCTTTTCATTCCAATCATCGCCATATAAGACGTCAGCTCTTTGCAACCTGATTTATTATCTGAATCCACTTGATAGATATCCTCATCATCTAATGAGCCAATTACGACAAATGGTACTTCATGTTCTTTTAAATACGTAATTGCTCTATCATGAATAAGTGGTCTTGTTAAAATAATACCATCTATTTTTTTATTTTCAACTAAACGTTCAATCGCACGGATATTATCATTATCAATACTCGAAACAATCACGTCATATTCCATAGCCTGCGCCACTTCACATGCTCCCAATATACATCTTTGAAAAAAAGGGCTGTGTATCGCGTCTGAAAATGCTGGAATAGCAATGCCTATGCTGTATGTTTTAGAGCGAATCGTACCATAAGCTGTGCCATTTAGCTGATATTCATTATCCATAATATAATTCAATATCTTATCTCGTGTTTCCTTGCCAATGCGTCCCTTACCTGAGATTGCTCTTGACACTGTACTCTTTGACACTCCTAGTTTTTCTGCTATATTGCTAATTGTAATTTCTTTTTTCATTGTCATACCTCTGATTATAATTGGGTATCGTTTTCGAACCTCATTGCTCAATAACAGTTGTTCACCACTTGGAGACTACATCTTCCAAGCGGTAAACGTACATTGAAAAGTGAATATTATCTAAAAAAGTAGAAAAACACATAAGAAATAGGCATAAGAGTTATTTAACTTTATTTAATAACAGTACTATCTAGTTCCCAACTCAATTTTTCATATGCATATTTACGCTCACCTTTATCTTTATCTAAAATTTTATTCGCGTACTTCGCAACATCTTTTGCAAGCTTTCTTGGTACAACAATTACTCCATCACCATCCGCTACGATAATATCACCCGGATTAACCGTAACTCCACCAATTGCAACTGGGATATCTTTTTGATCAAATTGAATTTTGCATTGAACCATTGATTGAGACACAAAGTGTGACCATACTGGGTTTTTTTGCATAATCACTTCATCAGTATCACGAATTCCTGAACCATTCATTACAAATCCACGAACACCTTTTAATAAAGCACCTAATATATTAGCAGAACCCATCAAACCAGCATCTACACCACTTACATCTATGGCCATGAAATCGCCTTCTTCAATTTCCTCCATCCAAGGATATGTACAAACATTTCCATAATACCACTCTTGCCATTCAGTGTATTCATCACCCGTAACTTGTGGATATGGACCTTCAAATGGTAAATATTTAGCTGTTCTAGCAATTCCGATAGCTCGTGTCCTAAATAATGGTACAACTCCTGGTTCAACTGAACCAAAATTATGATAACCCATCCAGTCCATTCCATCTCTTACATCCGCCACACGGAAATCTTTAAATAATTCTAATAACAATTCATTTTCTTCTCTCATTTCTTTACTATAAGTCATTTTTTTCCTCCATTTTGATTTTTTAAATTAGTAACATTATTAAGGGTATTGTTATCATTGAACATACTGTTGTTGCCGCAAATAATTCCGAGGCATATAGATAATCTCTATCGTACTTATACGCAAATAAAATAATGTTTGCAGCCGTCGGGCATGATACTGCGACACTTGAAACTCCTGTTAAGATTATCGGTACATCCCACCATGAAAACAGCAAAACAACGATCATCGGAATTAATAATAACCGAATCAAGCACAGCTTATACACACGAGTATCCTTTACTATTTTCCCTACATTAGCTTGTGAGATTGATACCCCTGCAACAACCATTGCTAATGGTGTATTAGTGTTTCCAATCAAGCTTAAAGGTTGTTCAATAAATTCTGGGGTTCTAATTTGCAGTATAAAAGAAAGAAATCCTACAATGGTTGCAATCAATGCTGGTGACATTAATGCTTTCCTAACAGATGTAAAATCACGCTTTCCGCTCATCACTATAACTCCGTGTGTCCAAACCAGTAAATTAAATACCGTTAAATATGCAGTTAAGTAAAAGACACCTTCTGAACCAAATACGCCTTGAACCAATGGAATCCCTATAAAACCACAGTTAGAATAAACACATGCAAACTTATCCACTCCATAATTTTTTCCATTTCTATCTCTATAAATAGCATGAGTTATAAATATGCTTACTCCAAATGATGCGACCGCTAATAACAGTGAGATAAGTAACCCCTGTAACAAATCTACTTCTAAGCTTCTTTGATAAGAAAGGAAGATAATCAATGGATTAACTAACAACAAAATAAAAGACGCAAGTTTTTTGTTAGTATTCTCATCAATTAATTTTGTCTTGGCACACATCACTCCGATGGCTATCAAAATGACCATTGTTAAAACTTGTCTAAAAGCAATGCTTGCTAACTCCATTGTTCATCTTCACCTTCCACATAATTAATTAGTTTCTATCTAAAATGCTTCTTGCTTCCGTCATAAATGTAGTAGCTGCATCTTCAGGTGTCAACATACCGTGCATAACACGCTCTCCTACATTTAGAAACAATGTTTCTACTTCTTGCGCACCAAGCGGTGGATATACACCAGCTCCTGCAACTTGCATCATCTCATCAACAAAGCTAATTGTAATTAACTCTGAACCCTCTAAGCCAGTTTTAATATGATCACTTAATCGCTGATTTGGCGGAACCCCTTGCTCCATTCGAAAAATATCCACTGATTCTTCGGTATTAATAAAGAAATCTATTAACCTTGCTCCTGCTTCTTGTTCTGCTGCACTAGCACTTTCTGAAATCGAAAAGAATGCACCCTCCACATAGTCAGCTCTTTTAACTTCATCAGCAGCCCTTGGAAGACGAATTAGATCTAATTGATCATCAGTTTGTTCTTGATATAACGCCAATAAATTTGCTGGGAAATTGTATAATGCTAAATTCCCTAAAGTAAATGCCTGTTGCTCCAAAGGTTTTTGCAACTCTTCAGTGGTAGTTGCTGAATCTGGAACAGCTCCTATATCTCTTAATTCATTCCACATTGTAAACCAACGAATCAATGCTTCTTCGTCAAATCCTAGATCACCATCATCAGTGAAAATGTCACCACCAAATTGTCTTGCCATCCATCGAAAAGCATTCCACGATGAAGTGTTATCCGAAGTAAAATATAAATTTTCACTTCCTGTTGCTTCAGCAAATTCTCTTGCCAATCGCATGAAATCCTCCCAAGTCCAGTCTTCATCACCTGCTGGCACATCAATTCCAAAACGTTCTAGCAAAGTTCTATTTGTTCCAATCGACTGAATCGTAACTCCTTGAGAAATCATATATATGTTTTCTCCAACACGGCCACTCTCAATTATTGAATCTGGAATTTCAGCAGTTGTGATTGTACCATCAGCAAAAAATGGTTCCAAGTCTGCTAAAACCCCTCTTAGTGCATAATCAGAAACAACTTGTGGGTGCATTCCCAACACTGCTGGTGCATTCCCACCTGCTGATTGCGTTGATACTCTTGTCCAATAATCTCCCCATGAAGCAGGTTCACGAATGACCTTCACATCTGGATTCTCCTTTTCAAATAAATCTGCAATTGCATTATAAACCTCATGGCGACCAGTATCTCCCCACCAGGCAAAACGAATTTCGGTTATACCGTTTTCGGCTGCCTCACTCGAATCTGATTCTTCCAAATTGCCTGTAGCATTATCATTTGCTCCACAAGCAGTCATAAAAATACTTATAATTGCCACCAATATCAATAAAAAATATTTCTTGTTCCTAATCATTTTAGCTCCTCCTAATTTTTCTTTTTTAATGGTACATTTTATCCCTTAACGCTTCCTGCAGTCACCCCCTCAATTAGATATTTTTGTAAGAACACAAATATAAGAAACAATGGAATCAATGAAAGTGTTGACATTGCAAACAATGCCCCCCATGAACTCCCGCCCACAGCATCAACAAACTGTCGTAATGCTAATGATATTGTAAAAGAATCAACGTTTGTGATATAAATCATTTGCGAAAAAAAATCATTCCAAGTCCAAATAAATGTAAAAATGCAAGTTGTAATAATCGCTGGCAAAGACATTGGCAATATGATTTTTGTATAATGCACCCACGCTCCACAGCCATCCATAATAGATGCCTCATCTATTTCCTTCGGAATGCCTCTCATAAACTGCGTCATCATAAAGATGAAGAACCCTTGCATCGCGAAGAAATTTGGTACAATTAATGGTAAAAATGTATTTATCCACCCTAATTCATTGAACATAACATACTGTGGAATTAAAGTAACATGTAGAGGTAACATCATTGTCCCTAGCATTAATGTAAACCAGATTTTTTTTAATCTAAACTCCCTCTTAGCAAACGCATATGCAGTAAGACTACACGATATAACATTTCCTATTATATTAATCCCTACTAGAAATAACGAATTAAGAAAAAATCTTGTAAATGAAACTCCACCAACTCCAGCCCAACCCTCTATATAATTTGAAGTTCTAAAAACTTCTGGTAAAAAACTTGTCCCTTGAAAAATTTCATTGTCATACTTAAAGGAACTGCTAATCATCCATAGAAATGGATATAGTAATATTAGACCGAATACAAGACCAAAACTATAATACAGTGTAGTTTTCAGTTTTAACTTCGACTTCACCACAATCACCCCCTTGTCATTTATTTATCACTATAAAACACCCAGTATTTTGACCCTATAAACATAATGCCTGTTATAACTCCAATAATAAGTAGCAATACCCATGCCATTGCTGAAGCATATCCCATTCTAAATTGGCTAAATGCTGTAATAAACAGATATAATGAATAAAACAGTGTTGAATCCAATGGTGAACCTGTTCCTCCACTTATAATGAATGCTGATGTGAAAGATTGGAATGCACCTATTACTTGCATTACTAAATTAAAAAAGATAATCGGAGACAACAACGGTAATGTTATTTTCGTAAATTGATGCCACTTATTAATACCATCTATGCTCGCCGCTTCATAAAGTTCCTCTGGAATTTGTTTTAATCCCGCCAAAAATATTACCATCGAAGCCCCAAATTGCCAAATTGCTAATATAATCAAGGTATATAATGCTGTTCCAGGAGTCGCAATCCAGCTAATCCCTTCTATTCCAAAAATAGCAAGGAAACGATTAAATAATCCTGTTTGATCAAATAATTGTCGCCATAAAATCGCTACTGCTACACTGCCACCAAATAATGATGGTAAATAGTAAATTGCTCGATATATACGAATGCCTTTTCTATTCTTTTTCAGCAATAATGCAATTGCCAGCGAAAAAGCTAATTGTAGTGGAACACTCATAAACACAAACTGGAATGTTACTCTAAGACTAGTCAAAAATCTTTGGTCTGAGAATAAATTTGTATAATTTTCAAACCCAATGAACCTTGCTGGTGTAAACATGTCAAAATGAGTAAATGAATAATAGAATGATGTTAGCATAGGAAATAATCTAAATATAAAAAATCCTATCAACCATGGTAATAAAAATAAATAACCAATATGCGACTTTTGCCTCATAATTTCCTCCTTATTAAGTTATAGTCGGTTGCTCTATATTTATAATAACAAAATCACATTTTCAATACTATTGACATTAATTCCATTAATATTTTTTCATTTTTAGCACTCTTAACTATATTTTCTCATTCTATACAATAATTTTAGCGCAACGCGCGCAACAAGTAGTCAATCAGTCCATACATCTCCATAATGTAGTACTCATTTTTCATCTTATTATCCTCTAATCGGGTCATAGAATCTGTATAGCTTCAAATAATTCGAATCAAATTTTACTCAGCATGAAGAG
>JGI994J12354_10002350_pt1 | contig 18579 bp, 18 predicted proteins | sample IntmicLarv3ML3BL_FD_12354 | JGI IMG/M metagenome (IMG submission 12354)
AAGGATAGAGGGGTAAGTAAGCGAGATATATACAAAGCTTTGTTGCAAGAAAAAGAGTTTTGACAAGAGGTTTTGAGTGTGGTATTATTTATGTGGATATTTTCTAAGAGGGGATTTTACAGGATAAGCTAAAAAGGAGAAGTTATAGGAATGAAGTGGTTGGAAATAATATTACGAACGATTGCAATAATACCAAGTGTTGCAATCGCAAGCGCTACACTGGTTTCATGGTTTGCTTGGTGGAAGATTTTTGAAAAGGCGGGATATGATGGCTGGGAATTTCTCATACCAATCCGTAATATAGCCACTCAGGTTGAATTGACTCTTGGTAATGGTATATTCTTTTGGCTACTCTTGATTCCAGTTGTAAATATCATTGTTATAATCAAAATGCGTCTTAATTTGGCAAGAGATTTTGGCAAGGGAATTGGTTTTGGAATTGGTTTAATATTTTTTGAACCAATCTTTCTGCTAATCCTTGCACTTGGAAATGCGGAGTATGAGGGTTGATAGTAAGGGGAATTGAAAAGCAAAGAAACAATATTAAAACAAAGAGAGAGAAGAGGGAAACATTATGTCAGGTTATGGTTATGAGATGGAAATTTATGCATTAGTTATGCAAATGTTTGCAACATATTCAGTAATAATATCAGGTGTTGGAATTATTTCAATAGTTGCAATGTGGAAAATTTTTGAAAAGGCAGGAGAGGCAGGCTGGAAAGCATTAATACCATTTTATAGAGAGTATATTATGTATGAAATAACACTTGATAATGGTATACTATTTTTACTATACCTTGTTCCATGCGTAAACATCGTTTTTCACATAAAAATGTGTCTTGCTTTAGCAAAACGTTTTGGAAAAGAAACAGGATATGGAATCGGTTTAATACTTCTTAACCCAATCTTTTCTTTAATGCTTGCATTTGGAGATGCAAAGTATGACAAAAATAAATAAGCAAAAGAAGAGAGAACAGCTAAAGTCTGTTTTCTCTTTTTTCTTTGTGATATTATTGACTTTAGCAATGGGAGCTTATGGATATCATTCAGCATTGGCAGAGGCAAATGGAGAGCTACTCGCAGACGCTTCCTTGATATCTATATTTGTAAGCACGTTTTTGAAAATAGTTGTAGGAATATATATAGCAACAATATTACAAGTAATTATTCATGAGGCAGGACACCTCATATGTGGTCTTGCGCAAGGGTATCGTTTTATTTCTTTTCGTGTTGGTAGTTTTATCTGGATACGAGAAGAGGGGCGTTTGAAAATGAAACGATTTTCACTTGCTGGAATGGCTGGGCAATGTTTGCTAGAACCACCGAAACTACCAATAGATGAATTACCTTATGTCTGGTATCTATTAGGTGGTTTGATTGCAGAGGGGGGAGTTAGTTTGCTCTCTTTTGTATTATATTTACATTTTCGAGATATCGCGTATGTCTCAACATTTTTGCTGATATTTACGGGGATAGGTATTGTACTTATTTTTATAAATGGTATTCCTTTGAAAAGCTTGCAAAATGATGCATATTTCCTCTTGCAACTGCGTAGAGATAAACGTTCCATTTATGCTTTTTGTAAGCAAATGGAAATGATGGAGCAGATGACGAGAGGCGTTCGGATAAAGGATATGCCAGATAAATGGTTTCAGACTCCAATAGAAGAAATGCAAAATAGTCTAATGGCAACCTTAGGAGCAAGTGCTTATGAAAGATTGATTGATACACTGCAATTTGACGAGGCAGAGTGTTTAGCAGAGCAGTTATTGGCACTAGATTCCCTTGCAGATATGCACCGAAATGCGATAGCAATTAATAGAATATACTGTGAATTAATTGGTGAAAACCAAAGAGATGTAGTAGATATGCTGCGAAATGAAAAATACCAAAAAATTGCGAAAATAATGAGTAAGTATCCAGCAATTTTACGGACAGAGTATGCGTATGCATTGCTTTTTGAAAATGATGCAAAAAAAGCGAGGAAGATAATGAAGAAGTTTGAGAAAGTTGCGCAGACCTACCCTTATGCAGGTGAGATAGAGGGAGAACGAGAACGGATAGACATTGTGAATCGGCGAAGTAATGAGCGGAATGTATAAAAAATAACTCGATACAGATGAGGCGTTGAAAATGTTTTGGTGAAACATTTTTGATGTCTTTTTTGCTTTATAGAAAATGCTAATTCTGCTGTGAAAAAACAAAAACATATACAGATTGCACAAAAAAATGTAAAAGTAAAAAAAGAGGTAGACAATACAAAAAAAGAAAGATACAATACGTATACAGATTAGAAAGTTGTTCGCAAGTTTTGTGAGGAGACTCACATCTTTGTACGAATCCGTACAATTTTATCAATTTTAGAAAGTTAGAAATTTCAAAGAAAAGCAAAGGAGGTCGTGTGAGTAAACGATTAGCTATTTGTAGTAAGCAAAAGACGTATATTACGTTTTTGGCAGAGCATATATCGCATAGAAAAGATTTATTAATTCAAATTAATCTTTGTTTTTCATTACAGAAATTAAAAGAATTAGAAGAAAAATATCCAATAGATATAGTTTTGCTAGATGAAAAAATTTCCTACAAGGAAAGACAGAAGATTAAAGGGAGTGTAAGATTTGTATTAACCTCACAGCATTGCAAAGATTTAGGCACAGATGAACAAGAAATATATCAGTATCAGCCAGCAAAGAAAATTATTGAACAAATTGCAGTGGGCTGTATAGAAGAGACAGATATTTTTCGCAGTTACTATGGGAATAAGAAAAAAGAAATCATAGGAGTATATTCGCCACTGCACCGAATTGGTAAGACAGAATTTTCCCTTGCACTTGGAAAAGAATTGGGGAAAACAAAAGAAGCTCTATACATTAACTTAGAAGAGTATGGCTATCTCTCAGGAATCATGGAGAGGGATACGGGCACACTTGCAGATATTCTCTATCATGTAAAGCAAGAAGTTACAAATCTCAACGTTTACTTGAGTGAGGCAGTTATACAAACAGATGGTGTAGATATTCTTGCACCGTTGCCAATTAGTGCTGATGTAAAGGAGGTTCCACTTGAAGATTGGAAAATACTCTTTTCAAGGATTATAAGAGAGAGTATGTATGATGTCATTATTATAGACTTTAGCGAAAGCATTCAAGGTCTTTTAGAATTACTGTGCTATTGCGATACGCTGTATGTACCAACTATAAACAACCATATAGCGAATGAAAAAATGAGAAAGTTCCAAGATAACATGAAAATATTAGGTTATCAAAAGGGCATTTTAGAGAAAATGACAAAGATAAATATGCAAAGAGATAAAACAATTTGTGTGAGGGAAATATTGGAGAAACAGGTAAATGATAGAAGTTGAAGCATTATATCATAGAGTCCTTGAACAGTTAGACCTATCTCAAGAGGTGGGCGACGAGGAACTTATGAGTCTGATAACGCAAATCTTAAAGGAACAAGAATTAGAGCATCACATCACTTTGAAAGAAAAGATACGAATGGGAAGAGAACTATTCAATGCATTTCGTAAGCTAAATATTTTACAGGAATTAGTTGAAGACTCTGATATAACAGAAATAATGATTAATGGAACAGAAAATATTTTCATTGAAAAAAATGGAAAAATATCGCTTTCAGATAAACGGTTTTTATCAAAGAGTAGGTTAGAAGATGTTGCACAGCAAATTGTTTCTGAGACGAATCGTATGGTAAATGAAGCAACACCGATTGCAGATGCACGTCTAAGGGACGGTTCAAGAGTGAATATTGTCTTGCCACCGATTGCATTAAATGGTCCGATTATTACGATACGAAAATTTCCCAAAGAACCAATCACTATGAAGAAACTTATTCAGATGGAAAGTATCAATGCAGAGGCAGCAGACTTTTTAAAACAGTTGGTTCAAGCGAAGTATAATATTTTTTTAAGTGGTGGAACTGGTTCTGGAAAGACAACATTTTTGAATGCATTGGCTGAATATATTCCAGAGGAAGAGCGTATCATTACGATTGAGGATAATGCAGAATTACAGATACAAAATATCCCTAATTTAGTAAGGTTAGAGACGAGGAGTGCCAGTATAGAGGGGCAAGGCGAAGTCACGATACGAAAATTAATATGGTCTGCACTTCGAATGCGTCCCTCGCGAATTATCGTAGGAGAAGTAAGAGGCGTGGAGGCACTTGATATGTTACAAGCGATGAATACGGGGCACAGTGGCTCGATGAGTACAGGACATGCCAATAATTCGGAGGATATGCTTAGTCGATTAGAGACAATGGTATTGATGGGAATGGAAATTCCATTGCCAGCAATTCGAAGACAAATCGCCTCTGCGATTAATATTATTGTGCATTTAGGAAGAATGAAAGATAAGAGTCGAAAAGTCTTAGAAATCAAAGAAGTACTGGGGTATGAAGATGGTGAAATTAAGTTACAGAGTTTGTTCAAATTTGAGGGAGAATTAATTAAGCAAAATGAAATGGTTTACACAGAAAAATTATTGGCGACAGGATATTAGGAAACAAGAATATATAAAGGCTCTTGTGATGGGGGCTATCTTGCTTTTGGCAATTTCACTTTTATTTTATCGTTCAATTTTACTAGCACTCGGTGCCTCACCAGTTCTTTTGATATACATGAAGAAGTGGGAGGAAGAATACATAGAAAAAAGAAAGCAGGTCTTTCAAGTACAGTTTTGTGATGCCATGCAGGCTTTGACGTCAGCACTTAGTGTTGGGTATTCTATGGAAAATGCAATGAAAGAGGCGAAGAAAGATTTGGCACTTATGTATACGAAAAGAGATTTAATCATGAAAGAATTTTCATATATGGAACACCAAATAAGAATGAGTGTTTCTACCACACAGGCTTGGCAAGAATTTGCAGAGCGTATCAGGCAAGAAGATGTGGAGAACTTTGCTACAGTATTTACGATTGCGAAGAAAAGTGGTGGTAATGCATTAGCAATTATGCGAAATACAATGCAACAAATTCAAGATAAAATAGAGGTTAAAAGGGAGATTGAAACAGTTATGACGGAGAAGAAATTAGAATTTAGAGTCATGGCACTTATTCCAATGGGAATGTTGGGATATATGTATATTTGCTTTCCGGATTTCATGAGTGCTTTATATAGTAATTTGCTTGGGCGTATTATTATGACAATTTGTCTAGGTATTTATATCGTAGCATATAGAATGGGTAAGAAGATAGCAGAGATTGAGGTGTAGAAGATGTACAAGCATAAAAATGCAAAGTTTGCGATTGGTATTCTTGCCATATCCTTTCTTTTAGCGATTCTATTCTTTGTTATCGAACAAATGAAAGAAAATGAAGTACTACAATTATATCGAAAGGAACATGGAGAGGGAACTCAAGTGGAAGAACTTCGTGTGTCTGTCGGGGATAATGAACAGATGGATATTCAAATTGAAGTACAAGAAAGGGCATATACAAAAGAAGAGTTACAGGAAGTATTTGAAGAATCGCTGGATAATCTAGACGCTCTTATTTTAGGGGAGAATGAAATGCTAGACCGTGTAGAGAAACCCTTACGTTTAATCGAGAGTATACCAAACACAGGTATAAAAGTAACATGGGAATTGGATAGATATGATGTGATGAATATAGATGGCGAACTACAAGCAGAGAAGATAGATGTGGAGGGTACATTAGTACAGTTGCGGGCAGTTTTAAGTTATGGGGAGCAAGAAGTAGCACAGGTGTTACATGTGATGCTCTATCCACCGAAAAATGATGAAAGGGCAATGCAAGAACTTGCATTAAGAAAAGAAATTGAAGAAATGAATAGCAAGACAAAAGAAAGTGAAACATTTCTTCTCCCAAAGACGATACAAGGAAATGCTGTTCAATGGGAAAGACAAGAAAGCTCGAATGCATACCTAATACTTTTGTTTGGTGTAGTAGGAGCTGTATACATGCTACTGCATGAAAAAGAGAAACAAAAAAAGATACAAAAGGAACGGGCAGAACAAATGCTTGTGGATTACCCAGAGATATTGAACCAATTTGCGTTATTGTTAGGTGCTGGTATATCTGTGAAAAATGTATGGTATAGAATTGTACAACAGTATCAAGAGCGAAAGCGAGAAAAAGGAACCCGTTATGCATACGAGGAAATGAGTTACACATATCGAGAGTTGCAAAGCAGAGTAATGGAAACAGAGTGTTATGAAAAATTTGGAAAACGTTGTCAAGTGCAGCAGTATGTGAAGTTAGGCACAATTCTTTCACAAAATTTGCGAAAAGGTTCGGCAGGCTTGACCAAGTTGCTGACTCTAGAGGCAAAGATGGCATTTGAAGAGCGAAAGCACAGAGCAAAACGTTTAGGTGAAGAGGCAGGAACAAAATTATTACTGCCGATGTTTCTCATGCTTTTAATCGTATTACTTATTGTTGTGATTCCAGCATTTTTCTCATTTCAACTTGCGTAAACAAAGCAGATAGAAACATATAAAACAATTATCAAATAACAGAAAAAACATAATAAGGTAGTGGTGAAAGCGTAATAACATAACAGAAAAAACGTAATAGATAATGGTGAAAGCATAATAACATAACAGAAAAAACGTAATAGAACAGTAACAATATCAAATGAATTACAAGTAAATTACAAACAAATAAAATTACAAACAAAGAGGAGGAAAATTATGAAAGAATATGTAAAATTTCAATTAAAGAAAATAGTAAACAACGAGGGAATAGGAACTGTCGAAACGATATTAATATTAGTCGTTCTCATAGGGTTGGTGTTGATTTTCAAAACACAGCTAACTTCATTAGTGCAAACCATCTTTCAAAAGATTACAAGTGAGAGCTCTGGGATATAGTTATGAAAGTAAAAGGGTCAATGACGGCATTTTTAAGTTTGATTTTTTTACTACTGCTCTCGTTCATAGGTGGTATTTTAGAGGCTGCGAGTTTAGAAGTATCTAAAAACTATAAACGTGCGAACATGGACTTGGCGATACATTCTGTCTTTGCAGAGTTCCAGATTGATTTGCTAGAGGAATATGGCATATTTGCACTAGATGGAACATATGAAAATGGCACATTTTCCTACGAAAATATTTTTGAACGCCTTTCCTACTATGGAAGTGGAGAGGCGAATCAAGAAATGGAGGGAATACAATTTCTAACAGATAATGGTGGCGCGGCATTTTTAGAGCAAGTCAGTGCATATATGGCGAGTAAAGTCGGCTTAGATGATGTACAGGGCTGGAGCGAAAAAACAGATACGTGGGAAGAGAATGAAGAAAAAGAGGGAGATTATGAAAAAGAGAATGCATCTGTGCAGCAAGAATTAGAAACTGTATTAACAGAGAGTGAAGAAGAACTGCCAGCAGAGGACAATCCGATGCTTGGTGTATCAAAGATTAAAAATGTTGGTCTATTGACATTTCTGATTCCAAATCAAGAAAACATATCAAATTTCCAAGTCAAATTAGAAGAATTGCCATCAAAAAGAGAACTAAATGTAGGAAAAGGAAATTTTCGTCAAAAAGAAAGCAATGTATTGACAACCTTTGGGCTAAATCAATATTTACTGGAGAATTTCACTTGTTTTACAAATGAAAATGAAGATGGGTGGCAGTATGAACTAGAATATCTCATTGCAGGAAAAGCAAGTGATAGACAAAATTTAGAAAGTGTAGCAGAGAGACTGGTTGCAATGCGATTTGTTCCGAATTATGCACACTTATTAAGTGATAGTGTAAAGCAGATGGAGGCACAAACATTAGCGATATCCTTGTGTGCGTTGCTAACTGTACCAGCAATTTCTGAAATTGTAAAGCACGCAATTTTGCTCGCATGGGCATATGCAGAAAGCCTAATGGACGTGAAGAGTTTGCTTGCAAATAAAAGGGTACAGGCAATAAAAACAGCAGAGAACTGGCAGCTTTCTATAGGTAATCTCTTAAAAGTCGGAACGGATAATTTTCAAAGTGAGGGAAAGGATATGGAAAATGGGCAAGAATATAAAGACTATCTGCAAATACTCTTGTACTTAAGTAGCAAGGAAAAGTTGGCAATGGGAGCTTTAGACTTGATAGAGCAAAATCTAAGAGTGGAAGAGGGACTTACATTTTTTCGTGTAGATAATTGCGTTAGTAAAATGAAAGTACAGAGCCAATATGAACTACGGCGAGGTATTGGATATACATTTTCACAGAATTTTACTATCAATAATAATAGGTACTACTAATAACAAATTAACGAGAACTTCCAGAGGTAAAGGCAGATGTTCTTCTCATTCTCACCTCTTGTTCATCAAAAATAAATATTATTCCCCAAATAATCGAAAAGCATAAAAGGAGGAGACTTACGTTTGAGATTTCCGTTAAAACTACAAGATAAAAAATGGAAGAATGGAAGAAAATCTGCCCTTACTTCTGGAAGTATAACCATAGAGGCGGCATTTGTCGTTCCTATATTTTTCTTTGCTGCAATTTGTATCCTATACCTTTTTGAGATTATGGCGATACAAACAGCAGTGAGATCTGGAATGTCATATGCAGGAAAATTACAGATAGAAGAGATGTATGGAAGTGCAATCATATTGCCAAGACAATTAGAAAGTAATCTAGTTAAAGCGATAGGAGAAGAGAGGCTAGAGCGGAGTATTATCGTAGGAGGCAGTCAAGGTATTGCTTGTCACAATTCTTATATTTCACAAACAACGAAAATTCTAACAGTTGATGTTGAGTATAAGATTAAAATACCATTTCCACTTGCCTCACTAGCAGAGATACCCTACAAAGAAACAATTCGAATAAAAGGCTGGACAGGCTATGTTCCAACAGGGTTTGCAGGCGAGAGAGAACAGGTGGTTTATATGGCAGAAACAGGGATTGTGTATCATGTGGATTACAAATGTACACACTTAGATTTATCGATACAGTTTGTTCAAAAGGAGGGAATTGAAAATTTGCGAAATGAGTATCAAGGCAAGTATGCACCTTGTGACCGTTGTGGAAATAAAGCAAGTGGAGAGGGGTTATATATTACTAGCAAAGGAAATCATTATCATGGTCAAATTAACTGCAGTGGGTTAAAGAGAACTATTTTTGCAATTCCTATCTCAGAGGCAATCGGGAAAGGAGCATGTTCAAGATGTTCGAAATAAGACAAATAGGTGGAGTTCTTTTTTTAGTAATCTGCACGTACTTTGATATGAAAACTAAAATGTTACCAGTGTGCTTACTGGTTATGGGAGGTCTAGGTGTATCTATTAGTCATATTATACAACGAGAAAATTGGTGGATATATGTAATGGGAATCTTGCTAGGGGCAGCATTTTTGTTGGTTAGCAAAGTCACAAAAGAGGGGTTAGGCTATGGAGATAGCATTTTAATCTTGCTACTAGGTGCATTTGTAGGTTTGTGGCAAGTGCTGTTGGTTTTAGTGATTGCATTTGTCAGTGCAGCTATATTTTCGAGTGTAGTTCTGGTCTTGAAAAAGATGTCGAGGAAAAAGCAAATTCCATTTGTACCATTTTTACTGTTGGGATATATAGGAGGGTGCTTGTTATGAAACATTTAAAAGGCAGTATCACCGTAGAGGCGTCATATATTGTGCCACTTGTATTTACAGTATTTATTGTGATTATCTACAGCACATTTTATTTTCATGATAAGAATATTATGCGAGGAGCATTGTATGAGGTAGAGGCAATTATTGGGCAAAGAGAACGAATAGAAGAAACGAAAGAGAACTGGAATAGTTATTTTGAGGAGCGTTTAGGAGATAAATTGATTTTATTTTCTGGCTGTGTCTTTGAAACGGAAATGCTAGGCGATGATGTGGTACTCACTGCTAGTGCGAGTAAAGGTGTTATGCGAATATCTACGCAAGGGCTGACGAGAGTGATTAAACCAGAGAGGCATATCCGTAAGATGAGAAATATAGATAAACTAATAGGAGGTTAAGAGTGAAAAAGAGGTATCAAAGGAGCAGAAATCATTATTATTTGGTTTTGGAGAAAGAGAAGTTGTATAGAGAGGACTATCAAGTGAGAATGATTTTGGAAAATGAAATAAAGGGCTTACTTAGTGTACAGGCAAGAGGAATGGACGAAAAAAGTTATTTTTTTTATGATATTACAGGAAAAGAGTCTTTGAAAAAGCAGTATAAAAAGAAAACAATTCTACAAGAAGAAATTATAAAATTTCTAAAAGAATTATTTTATATATTAGAGGCGTTGTATGAACATATGCTAGACGCAAGTTCGCTTTTAATTAGGCCAGAGTACATTTTTCAAAATAGTGAGCAAAGCTATTTTTGCTATTGCCCTATGAAAAGCGAAATGTATGTAAAGATTTTCATAAGTTCACAGAATTTTTAGTGAGCCAAATTGATTATGAGGATAGGGGAAGTATTCGGCTTGCACATGAATTGCACAAAAAGACATTGGCACCACAGTATGATTTGATGCAGTTGATTAAAGACATCTTAAGTAAAGTTAAGGAGCAAGAAGATGAGAGAGAAGAAACAAAAATGAAAGAAATGGAAGCGCAGATGGTATGCGAAGAAATTACATTTCATGACAACCGATACCAGACGAGAGATACAAAGAAGAAAAAAAGAGGCAAATGGGGAGATTGGAAAGCATTTGAAGTGGAAGAAGAAAATGACTATAAAAAAATATAGTTTCCAGAAAAAGAGAAGTAAAGAACAGGAGAAATTATGAAAAGAAAAATGAAATCATTTTGCTCATTGCTCTTAGTTAGCATGATGGTGTTTCCTGCTCTTGGTGTACATTATGTGAGAGCAGAAAAAATAGGTGCTGTACAAGAAATAGTGAATACACAGGAGCAGGGGGAAAATACTGCTAAAGAGGACGGCGAAAAGGAAACGCAAGAGACTATACAACAAGGTGAAAAGAAAAATAAGTTTACAATTCATAATGAAACACCAGAACTTGGGAGTGCCTATATTAATAATAGCACCAGTGAAGTGTTGGAAATAAAAAAAGGTGAATTGGTAGAGGTTACGTTAATACCCAAAAAAGGTGCTTTTTTAGATAAAGCAATTTTTGATAATGATACAGTTGTAAGCTATAGTACACACTCGGCTATAGACTATAGTAAAGAGGTGTTTGTATTTGCAATGCTTGACGAAAATCTTACACTTACAGTAAATTTTATAGAAGATAGAGAGCGATTAAGTGAAGTGAATATTCCGTCTATGTATTATCCAGGCAATAAGAATACATTCGATGCAAGTATTTTAAATGATGAAGTGCATGGTGTACCCACAAGACGAAGAAGTACATCACTGCCATCTTCTGTAGGGCTTACAATAGGAGCAAGAGTAAACTATGGTACTTGGAGCACAAACTGGATGCAGTTAGAGGGGCGAACAGCCTATTGCTTTCGACCAGACCAAAATACACCAACCTCAGGAAGATACGTCATAGAAGCATCTTATGGGAATACGCATAGGTATGGGATTATGATGTATAACCTTTATGGTGGTGAGGGGTATGCAGCAAGCGGAGTAAAGGCTCTTATGGAAAGTTTCGGTTGGAATGAGAGTCTACAGTATGCGTATTCCCATGTTATTGCAGGGGTTATGGGAGCGAACGTTAATGTTGGTAATACGTTAGGCATAAATGATGTAGGACAATTTCTTTGGCTAGGTGTTTCGGCAACGAATCAAGCGAGATGTTTGCAAGTAATGCAGTTGATACATCGCTTACCAGTAGCGCCAGAGGGGTTCCATATGATTGTTGTCAATATGAATGATGGCAATAACAATCAAGCAGTAGTAGGTTCTTATTATGAACCGATGGGAAGTGTCGCTATTCAAAAAACATCTGCAAATACAGGGCTTTCAGGTGGGAATGCCTTGTACTCTTTAGCAGGGGCAAGGTATGGTTTATACCGTGACGCGACTACGACATCACGTATCACAGAATTTACAACAGATGTGACAGGAAATACAAGTCGCTATAGCATTACTGCAGGTACATACTATGTAAAAGAAATATCCGCCCCACTTGGGTATAAGCTAGATTCGACAGTATATACGGCAGTAGTAAGCGCGGGAAACAATATCATTGTGAATGTAAAAGATGAGCCTCTTCACGACCCGATTCAAGTGCTTTTAATAAAATTAGATAAAGAAAGTGGAAGAGCGATTTCGCAAGGAAATGCGTCTCTTGCAGGAGCACAATATACAGTGCAGTATTTTACAGGATATTATGAAACGGAAACAGCGTTGGCGGGAAGAACACCAACACGTACATGGGTGTTTGAAACAGATTCGCGAGGAATTATTGAGTGGAAAGAGGCTTATAAAGTACGTGGAGATTCCTTTTATTTGCACAATGGACTTCCAACAATGCCTCTTGGTACGTTGAGAATACAAGAAACTAAAGCACCAGTAGGTTATCTGCTTGATAAGAGTGTGTTTGTAGAAACCATTCGAGTAGGTACAAATAACCAACTTATTCAAAGATGGAGAGAAATCAAGGTTGAAGAAGAAGTAGTACGTGGTGGTGTTCGGGTTGCGAAGTGGGATATTGAATTAAAACAAAACACAGCACAAGGCAATGCCACACTACAAGGCACGAAGATTGCAATTTATAACAGAAGTGCAAATGCAGTGATTGTAGAGGGAAAAGAGTACGCTCCGAATGAAGTTGTTGCAACATTGACTACAGGTGCAAATGGTATTGCAACAAGTAAAGCAGATTTTCTCCCTGCAGGAAGTTATGAAGTGGTGGAGCTTACACCGCCAAATGGCTATATACAAAAAGGGGTCATGAGTCATCTATTGAAAATCGAAAAAAATGGAGAAATTGTTGATTTGACATCTACGGATACAGCAATTAAAAACAATGTCATACGTGGTGGTGTAGAAGTCGAAAAACGCGACTTTGAACTTGATAAAGCAGTACCACAAGGAAATGCTACTTTAAACCTCACAGTAATTGAGATTATTAACCGTAGTAGAAGTGTAGTGATGGTGAATGGCGTGACGTATGATACAAACGAGGTTGTACATACATTTACAACTGGAGTAAATGGAAGAGCAAGGACAGCAAACGATTTATTGCCGTATGGTCAATATGAAATCAGAGAAAAAATGCCACCAAGTGGTTATCAATCAGAGGGTATTCTAAGTCGCATATTTGCAATTACAAGAAATGGTGAAATTGTCAACATGACTTCCACAGATAACGCACTAAAAAATAATGTTATTCGTGGTGGAGTGCAAATCGAAAAGTGGGATATAGAGTTAGAGGCACCAAAGGCACAAGGAGCAGGAACACTAGAGGGTGCAAAGTTTGCCATCATAAATGACAGTAGAAATGCAGTTTTAGTTGAGGGTATATTATATGAACCTAATACCGTTGTCAAAACAATACAGACAAACGCAGATTTTATAGCAATGACATCAAGATATCTGCTACCGTATGGTGATTATCGAATTGAAGAGGTTGAATCACCAGAGGGATATTTGCTTAGGGGTGAATTAAACAGAAGATTTACCATTGCAAAGCAAGGTGAAGTTGTGCAGATGAATACGGAAACTACGGCGATTAAAAATGCACCACTACGTGCAGATTTAAAACTTGTAAAAATAGAATACGCCACCATGCGTAGAATGGGGAATATTCCATTTTCCATCACTTCTAAGACGACGGGTGAAAGTCATGTGATTGTAACGGACCGAAACGGAATGGCAAGTACAGCCTCTAATTGGAACCCACATTCACAGCAAACGAATAGAGGAGAAACCGATAAAGACGGTGTTTGGTTTGGTGCAGGAGCAGTAGATGATACCGTAGGTGCATTGCTATATGATACCTACATTATTGATGAATTACCATGTGAGGAAAATAAGGGGAAAATCTTAATTCAAGGAGTGGAAGTAGTTGTTGATAGAAACGAGGTTACGATTGATTTAGGCACGATTACAAATGATGAAATACCAGCACCGGAGTTAGGTACAAGATTCTTTGAATTGGATACTGAGAATAAAGTTGTAAGCAATGATGGAATCAAGCACCTAGTAGATGTGGTAGACTACCGCAACATACCAGTTGGAGAAGATTACGAAATTCGTCTAACCGTGATGGTGAAACCAGAAATAGAGGGTGAAGAGCCGAAAGCGCTTGTACAAGATGGTGAAGAGGTAAGAGTAATCCTGCCAGTTGTCATTGATAAGGAAAACGGAACAATTCGTGTACCAGTGGACATTGATACAGTCAAGCTTGGTGGTAAGAAGTTAGTTGCCTATGAAGAACTGTGGAATGTAGCAGATAAAGAAGAACCAACCCTTGTTGCAGAACATAAAGATATTGAGGACGAGGGGCAAACGATTCTTGTAACTATGCCAGAATTACCAGAGTCACCAGAGATACCAGAAGAACCAACCCTTGTTGCAGAAGATAAAGATATTGAAGATGAGGGGCAAGTAATCAAAGAACCAATAGTAGAAAAAGAAGAACCACCACTTAGAAAAGCAGCCAAAACAGGAGATACAACGAATGCAATTATCTGGACATTGCTTGCAGTCACAGCAAGTGTAGTGGTTGTATTTAGTGTACTTCGCAAAAGAAAGTAAACTTCCGTGCACTGTTTATGTATCCTAAAAAGTTGAAAGTCATAGGCAAGTATGATAAAATCGAAAACGAATGGAACATAGCATATGAGCCAAAAGGGAGGCGACGCAATGAAGTTATTAAAGTTGTTAGAAAATGTAAATTATGACTTAGTGCAAGGCAGTCTTGAACTAGAGATTACAGATATAAAATATAACTCAAATGAAGTGGAAAAAGGTGATATCTTTGTTGCTATGACTGGTGCAGTGGTGGACTCACATAAATTTATACCAGATGCGATTGGGAGAGGTGCAGTAGCGATTGTCATGGAAAGTGATGTACCTGTAGAAGTAGGACCTACAGTTATCAAAGTAAAATCATCAAGAAATGCATTGGCACATTTATCGGCGTCTTACTGGGGGAACCCAGCAAAAGAGCTGATAACCATAGGAATTACGGGGACATGTGGAAAGACAAGCACTGCGTATATGATGAAAGCCATGCTAGAGGAGTCGGGCAAGAAAGTGGGATTGATAGGCTCTATAGAGGCAGTCATTGACAAAAAGACATATGCAGTAAAGAACACCACGCCAGAATCTTACGAAATACATAAATTTTTCAGAAAAATGGTAGAGGAACAATGTGATATTGCAATTATGGAAGTATCCTCACAGGGGCTTAAACTAGATAGAGTTGCAGGCATAGAATATGATTATGGTATTTTTACGAATTTATCTCGTGACCACATAGGTGATAGAGAACACAAAGATTTTGAAGAGTACACACAGTGCAAAGCGAAATTATTTAGCCAGAGTAAAAAAGGAATTGTAAATGCAGATGACCCACATTGTGAAAAGGTAACGAAAGATGCCAAATGTACATTGGTTCGCTTTGGTATGGAAAGCCCAGATTTGGACGTTAAAGTTTCGAATTTACACAATATCAGCGAGGCAAATTTCTTGGGAACTGAATTTGATGTAAGTGGTAAGATAAATGCAAGATTTCGAATTAGTATTCCAGGAACCTTTTCAATATTCAATGCTTTATGTGCGTTGGTCGTGTGTGATGAATTAGGTGTTGATGTAAAATCTATGCAATCTGCACTTGAGAAAGTACAAGTTAAGGGACGAATGCAGGTGGTAAGCACAAATGAAAAGTATAAAGTGATTATCGACTTTGCACATAACGAAAGAGAATGTGAATGCTTAAAGGAAACGATTGAAAGCTACAATCCAAAACGTGTTGTATGTGTAATTGGAAGTGGTGGTGAACGTTCTGTAGATAGAAGATATGCGTCAGGCAAGATGGCTAGTGAATTGGCAGGGCTGACTATTTTTACAGCAGATAATCCTAGATTTGAAGATATTGACAATATCATGAAAGATTTGGTAGATGGATTAAACCAAGCAGGTGGAGGAGAATATGTTGTTATTAATGACCGAGAGCAAGCCATTCGCTATGCGATAGAGAATGCACAGCAAGGTGATTATATCTTGCTTATAGGAAAAGGACATGAAACCTATCAAGAAATTAAAGGTGTGAAATATCCGTTTGATGAAAGTGAAATTGTAAAAGCAATCGAAAAAGAACATCTTGGTACAAAGATGCAAGGAGAGTAAAAACAATGGAAAAGCAAAAATATTATCTTACAACAGCTATTGCGTATACATCGGGAAAGCCGCATATTGGAAATACATATGAGTTTGTTCTGGCAGATGCGATTGCTCGATACAAACGTAGTCAAGGATACGATGTGTTCTTTCAAACAGGAACAGATGAGCATGGACAAAAGATAGAGTTAAAAGCAGAAGAGGCAGGAATTTCACCAAAAGAATTTGTAGATATTATAGCAAAACAAGTAAAAGATATTGCAGATATGATGAACACTTCTTATGATAAATTTATTCGTACGACTGATGAATATCATGAAAAGCAAGTGCAGAAAATTTTTAAGAAGATGTATGATAAGGGTGATATTTACAAAGGATATTACGAGGGGCAATATTGTACGCCTTGTGAGTCGTTCTTTACAGAGGCACAATTAACAGATGGAAAGTGTCCAGATTGTGGAAGAGAAGTCGAGCCAGCGAAAGAAGAGGCATATTTTTTCAAGATGAGTAAATACGCAGATCGTTTGATTGCATACATTAATGAGCACCCAGAGTTTATTCAACCTGTATCTCGAAAAAATGAAATGATGAATAACTTTCTACTTGCAGGCCTACAAGATTTATGTGTATCAAGAACAACCTTTAAATGGGGAATTCCAGTAGATTTTGAACCGAATCATGTAGTATATGTNTGGCTAGATGCATTAACAAACTATATCACAGGGATTGGCTATGATGCAGATGGGAACCACGATGAGATGTTTCTTCAAGATTGGCCAGCAGATTTGCACTTAATAGGAAAAGATATTATTCGTTTTCACACGATTTATTGGCCAATCTTTTTGATGTCATTAGATATTCCATTGCCAAAACAGATATTTGGACACCCTTGGCTGTTGCAAGGAGAGGGCAAAATGAGTAAATCTAAAGGAAATGTTATCTATGCAGATGAATTGGTAGATGTATTTGGTGTGGACGCTGTTCGTTATTTTGTATTACATGAAATGCCATTTGATAATGATGGAGTGATTACATGGGAACTTATGGTGGAACGTATCAATTCTGATTTGGCGAATACTCTTGGAAACCTAGTGAATCGTACGATTTCTATGACAAATAAATACTTTGACGGAAGTGTGTCAGATAAGAACATAGAAGAGCAGGTAGATGCAGAATTAAAAGCTATAGTAACAGCGACTTCGGCGAAAGTAGAGGAGAAGATGGAAGAGTTGCGAGTAGCAGATGCAATGACGGAAATCTTTAATATATTTAGACGTTGTAATAAATATATAGATGAAACAATGCCTTGGGTATTGGCAAAGGAAGAGGACAAAAAAGACCGTTTAGAAACTGTTTTGTTCAATCTTATTCAAAGCATACATAAAGGTGCAGAGCTTTTAGCGTCCTTTATGCCAGAGACTTCTGAGAGAATTTTGGCACAATTAGGAGATGGGCGAGTAACAGAAACACCAGAAATTCTATTTGCTAGATTAGATGTGGAAGAAGTGATGAAGAAAGTAGAAGAACTTCACCCAACAGTAGAAGAAACCACAGAAGAAGTTAAAGAAGAGGGAATTGATATAGAGGCAAAACCAGAGATTAGCTTTGATGATTTCATGGGAATGCAGTTCCAAGTGGGTGAAATTATTTCTTGCGAGGAAGTTCCAAAATCAAAGAAATTACTCTGTTCACAAGTAAGAATTGGAAGTCAAGTAAAACAGATTGTATCGGGAATACGATCAGCTTATACAGCAGAGGAAATGGTTGGAAAAAAAGTGATGACTTTGGTGAATTTAAAGCCTGCAAAGTTAGCAGGCGTATTATCAGAGGGAATGCTTTTATGTGCTTCAGATGAGAATGGAAAACTTGTGCTTATGGTACCAGAAAAAGACATGCCAGCAGGAGCAGAAATTTCATAAAGAAAATTTATATGGAAGAATCATCAAGAAAATTTCATGACAGGGATATGGTGCAGATACAACTTGAAAAATTAAAATGAAACAGTTTACAAAAAATAGATTTTACACAAATGCATGTGTGAAATCTATTTTTTTTGTGCATTAAAAGAGGGCATTTGGGGGAGAAAAAACACAAAAAACGAAAATATTTTAAAGGGTAAAATTTTGCCTGAAAATTTTTTTTTGGTTTTTAGGGATAAAAAAAATCAAAAAAAATGAATTTTACGATTATTACTAGAAAAATGGTAAAAAGTATAAATGTGTTTCGAAGCGCAGAAATAGCAAGGGTTACGAATATTTTAGCAGTGGAATAAAGTGGGTTAAAAGTGTGGCACAAAGTAGAGGTTGTGCCACACCTATTTTTTTGAAAATTTTCAACGTATTTATAGGCTTTGTAAAGCGTAGCATAGGGTGTGGCACAAAGTCTACTTT
>JGI994J12354_10002351_pt1 | contig 18577 bp, 13 predicted proteins | sample IntmicLarv3ML3BL_FD_12354 | JGI IMG/M metagenome (IMG submission 12354)
CTGTCTGAACAACAGCGTGAAATTGCCGAGCAAAAAAATATGTTGGCGGAGCAACAGATAAAACAACTTGAAAAAGAAAAACAATTAATTGCCACACAAGCAATCTTGGATGGTGAAGTTGCCGAACGTACGCGATTAGCCAAAGATCTGCATAACGGACTGGGAGGATTGCTTACAGTTACAAAATTGAATCTTAAAAAAATTGGAGGTTATTCATTTATGGAGCAACAGGATGTCAGTTGTTTTGAAATAGCATTGGGACTATTAGATCAATCAGTTGTGGAGCTACGCCGGATAGCACATCACCTGATGCCCTTATCGCTTTTAAACGACGGACTCAGGGTAGCTATTGAAGATTTTTGTAAAGCTATCCCTATAGCCAAATTTCAGTATTACGGAGGGAGCAACCTTCCACGCCTTGATAATCGCTTGGAAATAGTGTTGTATCAAAGCACTTATGAACTTGTTAATAATGCTGTCAAATATTCAGATGCAACAACAATCAATGTCCAGCTAATTATTGATGACAGAATAGTTTCACTTACGATTCAAGACAACGGCAAAGGATTCGACCCCGATATTATAAGTGACGGAACCGGACTTGAGAATTTACGAACACACATTTTAGCGTACAACGGAAAAATGAACATTCACTCATCACCCGGCAACGGAACAGAAATATGTATTGAAATCGAAAACACAGGCTATTCCTAATCTCATTTTTTATAATTACTTTTGCAGGAATTGTAAATGATTTTTAATATAATAGCAATAACCCCACAAATGGGGTTATAAGAGAAATAAAACAGCCATACTTTTGCACTGAAACAATAATCGTTAATTTATTACTACAAATGATTACAGTACATATTACAGAAGACCATAAGATGCTGGTGGAAGGGCTGCAAAAAGCTATCAACGAGTCAGAAATCGCAACTGTCACCGGTGTTTCATACAATTTAGCAGAAAGTCGTAAGGCGTTGGTCTTTGGACCACCGGATGTACTATTACTCGACCTTACTCTGCCGGATGGGTACGGTGTTGATTACTGCACGGAAGTACGAAAAAAATATCCTGAGATAAAAATACTGATACTTACGTCGCATGATGAATATTCCGTGGCTAGAAGGGTAATGGAAAATGGCGCTTCAGGCTATATTCTGAAAAATTCTCTTTCCGAAGAAGTAATTGCAGGTATTGAAACTGTAATGGACGGCAAAATATTTTTATGCGAGGAAATTGATATTTTAATGAAAAAGGGTGCGAACAATGTCGTCTGGCTTACCAAACGCGAAGAGGAGCTACTGAAACTTATTGTTGAAGGCTATACCAATCAGGAAGCAGCAGACAAACTCTTTTTATCATTAGAGACGATTAAATCATATCGCAAAAATATAATACAAAAACTTGGAGTTCGTAATTCAATGGCTCTCGTAAGAATGGCTATTGAAAAGAAATTAGTATAATAACATTTTTTCACAACTCACGTATTTTGTTAATAGATAATAATATTTCCAATCTAATTCTAATATTAAATATATAATATTTCTCTAAGAGGAGAATGTTTATTCTTAAAAAGATATACAGACACCATATACAGGGTATTTATGGTGTCTGTGTATTTTTTTTCATTTTATGCCTATCACATTTTTTACAAAACCCACAAATGGGGTATTCTATAACAAATAACTAAATTACTTTTGCCACAACATTCAGAAAATGCAAAAATTCAAAACGAAAACTTTTATTTGTTATTACATAATATAAATTATGATTTCAGTACATATCGCAGATGGACACAGAATGCTTGTTGAAGGACTTTACAATGCCATTAACAAATCAGGAATAGCAAAAGTAAGCGGAACATCTTACTTTATATCAAAGTGCCGTAAAGCTTTGACAACCAAAATTCCGGACATTTTAATTTTAGGATTTGATTTGCCCGACGGAAATTGTATAGATTTTTGTTCAGAATTAAAAGAAACTCATAATGATCTAAAAATCATCATACTCACAGCTCATAATGAGTATTATGCAGTTAATCGCATACTTGAGAACGGTGTTAATGGCTGTATTTTTAAAACAGCTTTGACAGAAGATGTTATTGCAGGTATTGAAACAGTAACGAATGGTGAAAAATACTTGTGTGACGATGCTATCACATTGATAAAAAGAAAAGATTACGACAAGATAAAACTCACAAAACGTGAAAAGGATGTTTTAAAGCTTATTGTCGATGGTTATTCAAACATGGAAGTATCAAAAGCGCTTTTTCTGGGGTTAGAGACTGTCAAGTCTTACAGAAAAAAAATTATATCAAAAACCGGTGCAAAAAATTCGATGGTATTAGTAAAAATAGCTTTGGAAAATAAGCTTATATAATAATAACTTATGGCAGACTCTGCCGGCACGAATTGCAAATCCGCGCCAACAAATTATCCGCCTCTAATTATTATTTATTTTACTTCATTTTTATTATTTCGCTTCCTGCAAGAAGGAAGGCTCCTGTTCCGTACACTTCCCAACTGTCAGCACTGAAATTTCTTCGCGGGTCGGCGCCTATCGGCTGTACCCATCCTACGCGACCGTCTTCATTTACACATTTATTAAGAGAAGCCCAAGCTTTTTTCGCTGCCGGAGCATATTTCGCGGCATCGAGTATACCTTCGTTCACTCCCCAGGCAAGGGAATAGCAGAAAAAGCCCGAACCGCTCACTTCGCCTCCGGGATAAGAATCCGGGTCAAGCAAGCTCGCACGCCACAATCCGTCTTCCTGCTGCAATTCAGCTATACGTGCACACATTTCCTTATACACAGTTTCATAGAACGGACGGTTAGGATAATTTTTCGGCAGCTCTTTCAGCAAGCGAACAAGTCCTCCGAGAACCCATCCGTTACCGCGCGACCAGAATATACGTTTCCCGTTCGCCTCAAAGCGGTCGGTGCTGTCACCCTTGATTACATATGCCAAATCACGGGCAAAAAGACGCTCTTCCTTGTTATAAAGCAGGTCGTAACATTCCTTGTAATAGAGATCATTAAACTCAAGAAAACGGCTGTCACCCGTAGTAATACCGAACTTAACAAGCGTAGGAGGGCCCATAAATAAGGCATCACACCACCACCATTTGATAATTTCTATACCTCTCACAGGGTAAGGTTCGGAAATAAACTTAATAAGCGTGTCGATCGTAGGCTGAAGCATTTCAGGCTTCTTATCTTTTTCTACTCGATACAAATCCATATAGGTCTGGCATATAACAACATCGTCTGCATGATACCAGCGCCTGCCCGGTTCCCAGTTATTCGAGTCGCGAGCCATTGCCATCATCGCATTATATATCTTCTGCGATTTAGTAGTCTCCCAAGCGGCAAACATTCCTGCATAGAATGCACCGTTTGTCCAATCATACTGTGCATGCTTCGGGTGTGCAATCTGCCACTCAGCCGCTTTATCCATCACTTGTTTAATATATTTCGCATCGAAATAATTAACTTCTCCTTCCGCCTGATTCTTATTTCCCGTACAGGATAATAAAATCAGCGTAAAAACCAACAATAAGCTTTTTACATTCATATTTTATATCGTTTTAATTATGCTTCTTTATTTGAAAACTTTTACAATTGAAAGTTGAAAGCACCGTTTAAGTGAGTACAAAGACAAACTTGCTTGTCTTTGTTGAGCGTAGGTGCTTCAACATAGTTAAAATTGAAAATGTTTTTTTATTGTATTTAAATTGTCAATTGTCAATTGTCAATTGTTTTAATATTTCGCTGCTTTGATAATATTTTTCGGAATATCCGTATTATCCATTTTACCTTTAAACAGTTCCTGTCCTGCTCCAATCGCAAACACGGGTACAAAATCTGCCGAATGTGAACCGGTAGCCCATCCTATTCGAGCAATACTGTTCATCACCTCTTTTGCTTTTGCGGCAAGTAACGAGTTGCTGGCATAAAGATTTTGGTCTCTTATATCGCGTCTTCTTGCAAGCGTTTCTTCATAAGCATCGCGCAATATTTTCTCATTTTCCCAGTTTATCGGCACATCTTTCCAGAAGCCCATTGTTTCCGTAAGCAGGTTTTTAGCTTCCTCCCACGATACTCTGCCGTCCTTTGATACATACAACTCATTTATACGTTCAGTCAGCTTATCCTGCGACATCTTCTGATATTGCAAAGCTTTTATATTCAAGCTTCCCTTACCTGCTGTTATACCTCCGGTTTCATGGTCGGCTGTAATGACGATAAGTGTTTCTTTCGGATACTTTTTATAAAAATCGAACGCAACTTTTATAGCTTCGTCCATGTCAATCACCTCTTTAATGTTTGCCGCTGCATCGTTTGCATGTCCTGCCCAGTCTATACGTCCGCCTTCAAGCATCAGGAAAAAGCCTTTTTTATTATCTCGCATAAGTACGTCAATCGCTGCTTCGGCTATCTGTTTCAGGGAGATGTCTTCGCTCGTGCGGTCAATAGCATAAGGAATACCGTCTACTTTTTCCCAGTTTTTATGTAAAAGCATAACTTTCTTTGATTTACCGGCGTTTGCCTTGAAATCGTCATAACCCTTTGATATTGTATATCCAGCCTGTTCTATCTGCGGAAAAATATCCGGCGCTTTCGATTTATCGTAAAGATTATCACGATTATATAGCCCCGCACCTGCAAAAAAGTCAAATCCCGAACTAATCAGGTCTTTCGATATCTCATAATACATATTGCGGTCATTTTGATGTCCGTAGAATGCCGCAGGTGTAGCATGGTTTACAGGAACAGTAGATGTAATACCTACTTTCTTACCTGCTTTTTTTGCTTTTTCAGCAATCGTCTCAAGACTGTTCTTATCTGCATCAACACCGATTGCACCGTTATAAGTCTTGCTTCCCGTCGCCAAAGCCGTACCTGCAGCGGCAGAATCTGTCACATCCGCGTTGGCCGAAAATGTCGAAGCCATTGATGCAACAGGGAAACTTGTCATAAGTAACGATGCAGAGCCGCGCTCTCCTTTCATCGCCGAGAGATAAACCTCTGTCAGGTTAACCTGATTGATACCCATACCGTCGCCGATAAAATAGAATACATATTTTGCCTGTCCGCTAACAATTTGCAGACAAACGAACATCATTACAAAAACGCTGAAAATAAATTGTTTCTTCATAGTTATTTTATTTTTTAATATTTTTTTAGTTGTGACAAAGATAGTACAAGCCGAGAGAATGACAAAATGAACTTGTTCATTTTTTTATGCCGAGGCGCAGCCTATCTTCGCAGTTGTGACAAAGATAAATATTTTTATAGAAATCCACAAAACTAATTTAACGAAGCATTAAAAAATCTTACATAAAATCCGCAAATAACAGGTTTGCCAAAATCCACTAATAAAATACGTGCAAAAATTTCAAAATTTGTTAAAATAGGGCTTTATAGTTTTCGTTCAAAGTTCTAAATCAATCATTTCAATAAATCAAGGTACTCCTGTTTATTCAATAATGGCTTGTAATCTTTTAATATCCCCTTCATTTTCGCGGCGTTATCTTCTAAGAGTCCGACTAAAGTAAGCGCGGCAATTTTTGCAGGGATAGCTATAGCCGCGTTATAATCAACTACTTCAAAATCGGCGGCATGAAGGCTTCCTTTCACTCCGCCCGATAATGGATGTATAACCGGCATCAATTGCGAAATGTCGCCCATATCAGTGGAGGCGTTGAAATTATCAATCGTTACAATTTGGTTTGCAGGAATGAATTTTGCCGCGTATTCGGCAAATAAATTATTCATCTGCTCGTTACAAACCATTGGCATATAACCGGAAAGCGATTCAATTACGGTTTTTGCTCCAATAGCGTCGCCTCCCGCCATAAAAGCGCGGTTAGTTTTTTCAAGCAGTTCCTTGATTGAATCAACTGTATTTGAGCGGACAAAACACTCCAACCTCACATCGGCAGGAACACTGTTTACTGCATCGCCACCCTTTGTAATGATATAATGTACTCTGCTGTGACTGCCGTCCCGGAATGTGTCACGCAGTGCATTTACGTTGTTAATACCCAAAACTGCCGCGTGAAGCGCGTTTATTCCTTCTTCGGGAAATGCTGCCGCATGTGCTGTCTTTCCGATATACTTTATTTTCTCGGCGATAAATCCGTTTCCTCCGTGTACGAGAACGGCAAATGGCGTGGGGACATTACTAAGCGAGTGAATCATCATAGCTGCGTCAATATCGTCGAACGCTCCGCAACGGACTAACTCCTGTTTTCCTCCGAAGTGGCTTATCTTGCCTTCGCGCCTTAATTCCTCACGATATTCCAATTCAATATACTCTTCTGCCGGAGCGGCTATAAACGTAATATTACCACCCAGTTCGGAACTCAAACCGGATTCTTTAATCGCATGCGCTACAGCCATCATCATACCAAGCTGCAGGTTATGCCCGCAGCAATGTGTCGCTCCTGTTTCAGTATCCGCTTTTCTGCTTTCGGGACATGGTATACCGTCTAATTCTGCGACAAAAGCTATATTTGGTCCTTCACTCCGGTCTTTAAGCTTTGCCTTCACGCCTGTTATTGCAAGATTCGTTTCAGTGGAGTAGCCTGTCAGTCGTAAAAATTCATTCACATAACGGGATGTCCTATGCTCCTTATATCCTAACTCAGGATGCTCACCGATATCTTTTACAAAATCAATAATCAACGGCATCTCGAGGTCTATTATATCAAGTAAATCTTTTGTTTTTATCATATTTATTTAATTGAAAATTGAAAACACTTTCGGTTCATGATTGTTTCATATACTTATAATTGAATATAGTTGACGCAAAGACAGGAAAAAGACCCAAAGAATTGCTATTCCTAAAATAATATTCGTGACGATACTGTTTTTGTATTCACGCATAACCTTTTTGTTATTTGACAAAAGGAAAATCATAATGATTACCAACGGATAGCCAAAGCAGGTAGTAGCCTGCGCCATAATCATCAATTGTATGGGATTTGCATTGAAAAGAACTGCTATACAAGTACTTACCGCCAACAATATTGAGGAAAATATTTTCACCCATTTGTCATTAATTGTTTTACCCAGCCCTAATGCATCGGCAAGAAACATTCCGCTCAATACCGAATTGGCAAGGAACGATGAAAAAGAAGCGGCAAAAAGCCCGATAAGGAAAAGCCATTTGGCAAAAGAGCCTAATAACGGTTCGAGTTGCATAGCCATCTCAATGGCGCTATTGACGGTAATGCCTTTTGGTGCAAGCACAGCCGCCGAAGTTATTATAATAACAGCACTTAATATGCAAAGAAACATAATACCTGTGGTAGCATCGAGCAAGCCTTTTCGCAAATCACGCGTCTTCCATTTTTTTGCCTGTACCATATAACTCTGCCCTGCAGCACCCACGACACTGAAACTTGTAGAAGCTATAGCTATCAAAATTCCCAAATCTTTTGGAGCGGAAGGGATAAAACCTTTTCCTATCTCTTTTATATCAAGATCAAGAAAGAACATGTTTCCTACTATTGCCGTAACCATCACCAAAAGCATCAGCAACATTACCTTCTCCAGTATATCGTAAAAATTGCGAGAGGTCCATATAAACAGCAAAGATATGCCGGTAAAAAGAAATGCCCATACAGCCATACTGCCGCCAAACATTGCGTTCATCGACAAACCTACCCCGATATTATTTCCTGTCTGAAAACCGGAACAACTGATAAACACGCTCAAACCCACGAGCAACGGCCACACTTTTCCATAGTTGTCGCCTATAAGCGACAAGAATGATTTTTCATTGATACAGCCAATCTTAGCACAAATACGTGTACTGTAAATCATGAACACTGCTGATATAAAAATCGCCCACAAGAAAGAATTCCCGTATAAAGCTCCTGCTTTGCTGCATACAGTAATAGTACCCGGACCTAAAACCAATGTAGCCGTCACGAATCCCGGCCCTAAAAGGTCAAATATATTTTTGAGTTTAAACTTGCTCATCCGTTTTTAAATTGTGCATTGCTTATTTAATTGAAAGTTGAAAATGTTTTTTTATTGTCAATTCATTTTTCATTTTTCATTTTTCATTTTTCACTTAAATGAGGGTATGCATCATATACGCGCGATATTTCTTCACTCTGACCGGGTGACAGTACTTCATTTTCATCTAAGCACCATATTCCTTTTAGCAATCCCTGCCTTCGCAAAACCTCATGCAGCCCCGGAATACAGCCGGCAAATCCGTTAGCGGCATCAAAAAACGCGGCATTTGAATCGGTAATCTCCACACTTCGTGTTAACAGTTCTTTTGGTATGTCCTTACCGCTCTCAATAATCTCATGAATCTCATTTAGCAGTTCAACCGCTTTTTGTGTCCGGACGCACCAATGCCCCAGTAAGCCACCTTTAATCCTTACCTTTTTCTCCCTCCCGTTTGATTGTATTTTATACTCCGTCAGCAAGTCCAAGACAATATTATCATCATTCCCGGTATAAAGTGTAATATCATTTTCCTTATCAGTATCACACAACGCCCTGACTACATCAATCGTCTTATAACGATTAAAGGGAGCTATTTTAATTCCCAACACATTAGGTATCTGCATAAATTCTTTCCAAAAAGAATAAGAAAGATCCATCCCTCCTACAGCAGGTTGCAAGTAAAAACCTATTACAGGCATAATTCCGGCAATTTCTTTGCAATGATTAATAATTTCAGTTGTTGTAGAACCATTAAAAGCCGCAAGACTCAATAACGCCGCATGGTAACCTGCCTGTTTAGCGTACTTCGCCTCTTTTACAGCCTGTATTGTACGACCGCAAACACCGGCTACCTTGAGAATCTTTTTTCCTGATCTTTCACTCCATTCATCAATCGTTTCCGACACGCACAAAAGAACCGGCTCAAACAAACCATGTTGGCGAATCGCAAACTGAGTAGTATGAACCCCGACAGCTAATCCTCCCACGCCTGCGTCTAAATAATAATGTGTTAGTTCCTGTTGGGTTTCAACATCGAATGTTCGTTCTTCGGTCAATACCAACGGCATTGCCGGAATGACTACCCCCGATCGAAAATTCTCTAAAATTGTTTTATCAATATCGTTTATTAACATAAAAGGTTAATTATTAATTGTCAATCTCGCAATCATGTAATTCACATTTTTCATTTTTCACTCAAAAGCTCTGCTTTTGCTAGAGGGCTCTGCCCCCGCCCCCGGTTACTTTCTTGTCTTGATACAAGAAAGTAACCAAAGAAAATCAAGGCTTCGTACGGCTTCTCCCCCTTAATCGGGAAATATGTCTAAAATTCTACGTAACTCGCTTCGCTCAAACAGCGTAGAATTTTTTAACGCCATATTCCCCGATTAAGGGGCGCCGAACGATGCCGAAGAGAGCGGCGCTCCGCGCCGCAATGGCGGGACGCCGGTGTTTTTCATTTTATTTTTCACTTTTCACTCAAAAGCACTGCTTTTGCTATTGTGCATTGTTTTTTGTATTTTTAATTGTGCATTGTCAATTGTCAATTGTTTTTACATTGTGCATTTTAATTTTTAATTTTCAATTTTCAACTTTCAACTGTTTAAAACTTCCCATTATCGACCTCAAAGTGAGTAGGCTTGTTTAAACCTCTTCCCCCGTTCATAATCCATTCTGCTTGCATTCGGATCAGTTCCTTTGACGATACCGAAGGCTTTCCGAAGCAGGCGAAAGATTTTGACGCATTATTGAGGTATGATTTATCATTTCCGCTTGAAATAATTTCTACCGATTTTTGCATTATTTCTCCCATTTCTTCAGCTGCGGTTTTAACCGATAATATATCTACTCCCGTAACATTCAGGATATTTGCGGGCGAAGAAGTATGTAACAAAGAAAGAAGCGCTATATTGTTGGCATCGCCCTGCCAGATAATATTGAAATAATCTATTCCTGTGGTAACAGGTTCATCGTTCCATATTTTTATGCCTATATCATATAACACCCCGTAACGCAGGTCTGTCGCATAATTGAGGCGATAAAGTAAAGTCGGGGTTTTATTTATGATGGAGAAATGTTCGAAGATGCGTTCCCTGCATAAGCAGGACTGTGAATATTCACCTATCGGTTCGGGTAAATCTGTTTCTATGGAGCCGCCGGAGGCAAAAGTCGCCAGCGGGTAAACGCAACCCGTCGAAAAGACAATTATCCGGCTATCTTTATAATGAGCGGCACAGTTTGCCGGAGCTAATGTGTTCATGGCCCAGGTCAATGGTTCTGAACCTATTGTCCCAAATTTACGCCCCGCCATAAAAATAACATTTTTCGTAACAGGTAAATTATTAACCTGCTCATTGTCTAACAAGTCGCATACAATTGTTTCTATACCCCATGACTCAAGCTTCTCTTTTCCCTCAATATCCGAGAATCGTGAAATGGCATATATTTTTTTGTCTGTTCCGGATTTTAATGAAGCAGTTTTGGCCATGTTTGCCAGACTCAATCCAATCTTCCCGTTGGCACCGAGGATTGTGATATCGCCGGACAATTCCCGCATAACGCGCACCAATTGTGCTGACGGTTCAGCCAATAAATTATCCAATTCTTTTTCGCAAGTCGGTGTTTTCATACCTGATCTACAATAATAGGAACTCCGGGGAGGGGAATAGTTTTATAAGAACTCATATCGGCAGTAAGCGACAATTCTTTCGGCATCATATTTAGGTCGGACACGAGCATCTGTTCCCATGTATATACCTTGCCGGTATATGCCGATTCACGCGCCATTACCGCTACAAGAGCTGATGTAGCCGTTATCTCTGCAATATCAATAACCTTTCCTTTACGAATATAATTTATCATTTCAACGTGTTCTAATGTGTACATATCATGATTTTTATATTTGGATTTGGCTTCCTCCTTGTCATATTTCCAGATTATATTCCCAGACAAATCACGAATACTAAAATCTTCGCTATGCCAGGAACCTTTATCTCCCTGAATAACAGAGCCTACCATATTATCGCATCCATCCATGCGGCGAACCATACCAAAAAGGCGTACACCTCCTTCAAATTCATAATCCATGCTGAAATTATCGTAAACGGTACCTGCAACGCGACGCACCCGCGAGCCGAACGCTGTCACTTTTACCGGTTTAAGGTGTGTGAACCAAACAAATACATCAATCCAGTGAACTAACAAATTACTTATCTGGTCGCCGTTCACCCAGTTCCAGTTGAAATGTCCGCGAATCATATATTCCATATCACTCCATTCGGGTCTTTTCCTGAGATACTGCTCATTAGCGACGTTATAATAAACTATTCCCGACACAATCTTTCCTATGTATCCTTCCTGTATACGTTTATATGATTCTACAAATGGACGGTCATAATGATACTGTGCGCCGGTGATTACATTTAAGTTTTTTGCTTTCGCCTGTTTTAATGAAACAATACAAGTACGATAACCCGCGGGGTCAATCGCTACCGGTTTTTCTACAAAAACATGCTTTCCCTGTTCTATGGCATACTTCATCTGCTCCGGGTGGAAGCAGTTCGGTGATGCTATGATAACCAGGTCAACAGGCAATTCACAAACCTTTTTATAAGCTTCAAACCCTATAAAACACATATCATCAGGAATATCCACGTTCCTTTTCTCTTTCAACATTTTACGACACGTATCAGCTTTATCCTGAAATACGTCTGCACAAGCAACAATCGACAGTTCGTCGCCTGCATCAAGAAAATTGAACGCCGCCCCTGTTCCTCGGGCGCCACATCCGATGAGGACGGCTTTAACAGGTTTTCCCGAAATAGCTTTGTCTGGCAATTCAGGAATATATATTTCTTCGGCAGAATGTAAAGGTAAACGCTTATCTGTATTGGCAGTACATGAATTTAACATGGGTAATGCGCCAATAGCGCTGCCTGCACCGACAAGAGCCGTACTTGTCAAAAAATCCCGCCGGCTGATTGTGTGTTTTGATTTTTTCATATAAAAATACCCGTTATCAAATACCGAATGAAATAATTTTATTGTTTGGGTTTGGGTTTGGGTTCATGCATCATCATATCTTCAATCACACGGGTCAGTTCGTCAACCGGCATTTTGAATGTAACATACTCATGAGTACCGTTAACGTCGGATTGCCAAGTATTTGAACCGTCAGCGGCTACAATTATGCAACCTTTTACCGTATTGAAATATCTGTCTGTTCCTCGTGCGCCAATCAATACCGCTGTCTGATCCCAGCTCTGACGCCCGTTAAAATCACCTTCTTTTAAGCATAGAGTAAATGCTTCTTTTGCAGGAGTATTTTGAATGTCGGATGCAATCAGTCTTTTTCCTGTCAGTATCTTTCTGCCTATTTCAAAACCGGTGAATATAATACGCGTCGGCCATGTTTCGAATACTGTTATTGAAGCTGTTGAATCGCAGTAAACATTAAACTCGCGGAATGATTTTCCATCAGGTTCAAACCCTCCGGCCATCGATACTAAGTGTTTTACTTTTTTATGCACCAAATCTCTTCCGTTTAGTTCGCTATATTGGTCGGCAGGAGATTGCAGGAGGGCAGCCAGGTTTGTAAGAAATCCTACAGTCACAACAACAACAGAAGTATCAGGTTCGGCAGCAAGCGCACGCCTGTATACCTGCACTGCATCGGGAGCTTCCGCAGTCGATTTGAGGCGGTGAGGAAATTTTGCAGGCAAAGCTTCGGTCCATTTTACTTTATGCCAGGTTGTAAGGTTAACTCCTTCATGCGTTGCTCCGACCGGTATATCCGGCCTCCCGTAATAATGGTTGATGACATCAATACACGGTACGGTATTTTCGTTCACGTTACAAGATAAGGTTGCCAAAATTTTCACTTCGCCGCTATCGGCCATAGCATGCAGCAGTGTCATTGCGCCCACATCGTCGTAGTCAGGACCAATGTCGGTATCAAAAATGATTGATACAGGAGGCGTTACAGTCTTTTGCTCACAGGCAAAAAAACAAAAAACCGAGGCTAACAATGTTAATACAACTGTCTTTGATACATTCTTTTTCATAGGTAATTAATTTAATTGAAAGTTGAAAATTGAAAGTTGAAAATTGAAATAGTGGTTAATAAATTAAAATTAGGTTAAACATTGCTACAAAGATAGAACAAGTTGAGAGAAGTACAAAATGAACTTGTTCATTTTCTTCTGGTTTTATATTTTTCATTTTTCATTTTTCACTTTTCACTTTTCATTCGCCTTTGGCGCTGGTGCAAGCCGAGTGCAATACAAAAAAAGCTTGCTTAAAATAATCAGTCCATTTCCAAACTTATTGTTTTTTATTTATTTCCTCAGGGTTCGATTTGTTTAAAACATTAATAATTTCAGGCATAAAACTCCTTAAAGTTGGATATTCATCGCGGTTTTCTTCGTATTTACCAAATGAATTATAAAGTTCTTCAATCCAAATAAAACCATTGTTTACCTCTGTTGACAAATAATCTTTAGTATTTATGGGGTAATTGTCATAAAAATATTTGATAACACATGCTCTAACTAAAATTTCATACAACATTACCAGGGAATTTGTATATGCATCATTTCGCAGAATTTCCTCTCTCAGAGCGAAGAAATCATCGGCTTTCTCTTTCATTTCGGAATAATTTTCATCAATCAAATGATTGCAAAACGAATGACAAAACTCATGGATTATCAATTCCAAAGCCCAACTATCTTTAAAAATAGGATTATTTAAACTGTCACTTGCGCAAATGGTTATTGCATACAAATCTTCCTTATTGTTGAGATATACTACCTTGATTCCATAATTGTTTGGAGCGTTAGACAAACTTATTACCAAATTAAAACTTCCTTCGGGAACTTCTCCAAAGAAATTTCTAAACCATTCCATATCAATTTTTTCGAAATACTTATTTGCCACAGTTTCAACTTTTTCTCTTATGGTCTGCATTTGAAAAAAGTCGTGAAATTTTGTTGTTGTATAAAAATCGTTCAACAGCTCTATAAAACGAGGTAAACTATCTCTGTTCCAACAACTATCTAAACTATTTTCTTTAACATTCGGAATTAATGAAATTTTTTCGCCAATAATCTGCAAATGAATAGCTAATTCCATTGGGTCATGGTAATATATCCCGTATTTTTCACGATATATCTTGCAGTATTCGATAACTTTATGGTTTTTGTATGGCTCAAAATACTTGTCCACACTATCCAAGAAAGCGGGAAACATGTTAAACATATATTCATTTGCTTCAGCAAGCCGGAAAACTGTGCTCAACAATTCACAACGCTCATCAACTTTGGCTTTTAATTCTATTTTTTGTGAAAACAAGGATGTAGTTATTACTACAAATAGCGTCAAAATAATTATTTTCTTCATTGTAATCTATATATATTTTGTTCAGAGACCATTTGTTCATTTTCATTAAACATAAAATCCAGAATATTTTTCATTAACAAGTACGCCATTATCAAAATCATTGTCGTCCGNACGGGTATAAACGATATAGCTTTTTGAATCTCAGACGGGGATTGCCTCAACTTTCAGTTTANGGAAAAACAAGGCTGAATATCGTTTCTTTAGTATCAAGTGTAGTCTTAAGCGTCAAATTTCCTCCTGACAAACGCATTATCTGTCGTGACACCGACAAACCTACACCGCTACCTTTTTCCTTTGTCGTGAAAAAAGGCACAAATATATGTTCCTGTACCTCGGGTGAAATTTCCGGACCATTATTTCGCACCTCGATGGTAACTTCTTCATCTTTACCGACATACGCTTTTACCCGCACAATACCATCTTCTTTTTTATCGCCTATCGCTTCGAAAGCGTTCTTAAACAAGTTTAGCAACACTTGGCTTATAAGACTTTCGTCGGCATAAAGCAGCAGGTCATCGGGTTGTATATCGACCTCGACCGTTATGTTATCAAATGGATTTTGATGGTAAGCTAATTGTTTCATCCGAAGGATAAACTCCGATACATAGAATAAAGCAGGTGTCGGAGTTGGTATATGAGTGTACTTACGGTATGATTCGACAAACGAAATCAGATGTTTTCCTGTCGATTGTATTACCTGCAAACCGTCTTTAAAACCATTATCGCTGTCGTCGCACGATTTCAACAGTGTTTCGCTAAGCGACGTTATCGGTGTAATGGAATTCATTATCTCGTGCGTCAGCACTCTCGTCAACCTCATCCACGAGTCAAGCTCTTTCTGGTCAAGTTCGGGGTTGATATCGTTAATCGCAATTATACGGACAGTCTTTTCCTTGAGAGTCATACCTGACACTCGAACAAGCAGATTGACTGTTCCGCGTTCATTTGAATATGATATCTGGTGTTTTTCGCCGGGATGGACGGACTGTATCAACTGCTCTAATCCGCTATCTACTTTCGACAATTGGCGCACATGAGTAAAAACCGTAAGCCCCAACAAACGCAAGGCTTCCGCATTTATCTGGTAAACATGCCCCAAATCATCAATAACAAGAATACCCGTATTGACGGTATTAAGTATTAATTCGTAGTATTTCTCTTTCTGAACAATTTCGGCTTTAATATTGAAGAGTATCCTGTTTATTCGGTTCAATGAGGCATTAACCAAATTATCGTCCGTCGATTTCCACCTTTCAGAAAAGATATATGCCTGATCGCCGTTCTCAACCGAATCGAACAGATGGGCTATCTTTTTTGCATTAATGCTGTATGTACGCAACATGCTGAAAATAATAAATATCCATACAACAATCGCAATACCCAAATATGACCATTGCCCGGTATACAGAAATACACCTGCGTCTACTGCTGTGATTGTCAACAGAATTGTTAACAACGGCAATTTTTGCATCACGTATTTGTCTATCCTATAACTCATAGCGTTTAAGCTTGTTGTATAATGTCTGTCGCGATATTCCAAGCTGTTGCGCGACCAAAGACATATTACCTTTGTATTTATCTATGGCTTCTTTTATAAGTGTGTACTCCATCTCTTCGATTGTGGCGGCTGACGTCTCTTTTGCTTTCTTGACCTTACTTTTCGGCAACTCGAAACTGTTTGCATCAAGGAAAGGGGTATCGTTTATAATAACCATTTTCTCTATCGCATGTTCCAGCTCGCGGATATTTCCGTACCAGGGATGTGTCTTCAGTTTTTCTTTGGCGTCGGGGGTTAGTTGCATCGACTGTTTTCCGTAAATTGATGTAAATTTGGACAAAAAAACTTCTGCAAGCGTCACAACATCTTCGGGGCGTTCGCGAAGCGGAGGTATCTCCACATGTATTGTGTTAATGCGATACAACAAGTCTTCGCGAAAAGTTCCTTTTTCAACCATTTCCTCAAGATTGCAGTTTGTCGCGCATATAAGGCGTATATTTACAGGAATAGATTCGTTGGCGCCTACGCGCACAACGCTGCGGCTTTGTAAAACGGTCAGCAGTTTCGATTGCAGGTGTAAAGGCAGGTTTCCTATCTCGTCGAGAAATAATGTCCCCTCGTTAGCCGCTTCGAACTTCCCGGGACGGTCTGCTTTTGCATCAGTAAAAGCGCCTTTTGTGTGCCCGAACAGTTCGCTCTCGAAAAGCGTCTCTGTGACTGCTCCCATATCTACCGGCACCATCACCTTATCTTTTCTTTTCGACAGAAGATGTATCTCACGCGCCAGCATCTCTTTTCCCGTACCGTTTTCACCGGTTATCAGAATATTGGCATCAGTTACCGACACTTTTTCTATCATCATCTGCAATTGCTGCATAAGAGAGTTTTCACCCCAAATCATCCTCCCCGACGGAGAAGCGCCGGAAGAACTTTTTTTCTTTTTTTTGCCCGGATCTTCGGTTACTACAGTAATAATTGTTTCAACAAGTTTGTCATTATCCCACGGTTTTACTATAAAGTCGGCTGCTCCGTCTTTTATACCTTTCACTGCCAGATTAATATCGGCATAAGCGGTAAAAAGAATGACGGGCAACGACGCTTTCATCTTTTTTATCTCCGACAGCCAGTATAATCCTTCATTGCCGTTGTTTACCCCCGACTTGAAGTTCATATCAAGCAGGATGACATCTACCTGTTCACGTTGTAATGTGCTGCGTATTAATTCGGGAGAAGCTATTGTAACAACCTTACCAATCTGCTTATCCATCAGCATTTTGACAGCCGTAAGGATGGCTTCGTTATCATCAACTACCAATAGTGTTTTATTCTTTACCATCATTATATTTTTTTCTTGTCATATTAATATCCTGCCGCTTGTCCATCCTTGCGCGACTCCGAAGCTCCGAAATAGACTCCTTTTTCCGCATCCCACTTTATAGCCTGATAGCCGCCGTAACCGCCTACGTCATATCCTATTTTATGTCCTTTTCTCACTAAAGAGCGAATTTGTTCGTAATCAAATCCCGTTTCCAAGTAGACGATACCACCGTCCTTCATTCTTTCGTCTGTTGGCTCGGAGCTATTTTCATGCTGTATGCGCGGTGCATCGCCCGCTTCCTGCAGGTTCATTTCGAAGTCTATCAGATTCATCACAACCTGAGCATGTCCTTGAGGCTGCATACCTCCTCCCATCACTCCGAAGCTTACCCACGGCTTGCCGTCTTTAGTGATAAAGGCAGGGATGATTGTATGGAACGGTCTTTTGCCCGGCTCAAAAACATTAGGATGACCTTCAATCAACGAGAACATCTCGCCTCTGTCCTGCAAAACAAAACCCAGCTTATCGGGTGTCATTCCCGAACCCATTCCACGGTAATTACTCTGTATCAATGATATCATATTTCCCTCTTCGTCGGCAACGGTGAGGTATATTGTGCTCGGCGAATTAAGTATTCCTGCATCATACGATCTTGCTGCTGAATTAGGATTTATCAGCTTCGCTCTTTCGCGTGCATATTCCTTTGATATAAGCTGCTCAACAGGCACTTTCGAAAAGTCCGGATCCGCATAATAATGCGCACGGTCTTCGAAAGCCAGTTTTTTTGCTTCTATAAACAGATGAAGATGGTCTGCGCTACCGAATCCCATGCTCTTCACATCATATTGCTCCACAATATTTAATATTTGCAGCGCTGCTATTCCCTGTCCGTTAGGAGGAAGCTCCCATACATCGTACCCGCGGTAGTTCGTGCTTACCGGTTCAACCCATTCAGACTTATGAGCAGCCATATCATCGTACGACAAAAATCCTCCGTTACGTTTCATATAACTGTCTATAGTCCGGGCAATGCTTCCCTTATAAAACTCGTCGCGTCCTTTCGATGCTATCTTTTCGTATGTATCCGCCAAATAAGGATTTTTAAACAGTTCGCCAGTTTGAGGTACTTTCCCATCGGGCATATATGTCTCCTTAAAATTCTCAAAACGTGATAAAGACCTCATGCTCGATGCAAAATAATACTGTATAAGTTGTGTCACAGGGAATCCTTCACGAGCGTAAGCAATAGCGGGAGCAAGGATTTCAGGCATCGGTACTTTGCCGAATTTTTTATGAAGTTCGAACCATCCGTCCACGCAACCGGGCACAGAAACGGGAAGCGGTCCTGTTGAGGGTATATGCGTAATACCCTGTTTTTTCAAATAATCTAA
>JGI994J12354_10002352_pt1 | contig 18573 bp, 19 predicted proteins | sample IntmicLarv3ML3BL_FD_12354 | JGI IMG/M metagenome (IMG submission 12354)
CGACGATAAACGAAGAAGCTGTTACATTGGAGGACGTTTACGAGCCGTTTTTAATGCAGATAGGATTTTTAAACAGAACGCCGCGCGGCAGATGCGCTACACGCGGAGCGTATGAACATTTGAAAATAGAATACAAAAACAGTCTTTACAATCAGATTTCATTTGATGATAACGACGTTTAATTTAAATAAATAATAATTTTTAATTTGTTAATTTTTGGAGGTTAATACAGAAATATATGGGTAAATATTTTGGCACGGACGGAGTAAGGGGAACAGCTAATAAAGATTTGGACGTTATGATGGCGTATAAAATAGGTCTCGCGGCTTCGGACGTTTTAATTAAAAATACAAGCAATAAAAAACCGAAAATAATAATCGGTAAAGATACGAGAATATCGGGTGATATGTTTGAATCCGCGATAGCGGCGGGGATTTGCGCGGGCGGTTGTCAAACTGTTCTGTGCGGTATCGTCCCTACCCCGGCGGTCGCGTATCTTGTAAAAGAATGCGGATTTGACGCAGGCGTGATGATTTCCGCGTCGCACAACCACGCTTTTGACAACGGTATAAAAATATTCAGCTCTCGGGGATTTAAACTCTCAGATGAACTCGAAGAAAAAATAGAGAACGCGATAGATAATTATAAAGATATAGAGTTAAAAACAGGCGAATCTATCGGAATTGTCACACGCGATTATAAAATTGTCGAAAAATATATAAATCATGTTTCGGAGATAAACAAAATAATCGACACAAGACGCACAATAAAAGTTCTGATAGATTGTTCCAACGGCTCGGCGTCCGAAACTGCGGAAAAGATTTTTGACGGTGAAAAAGTTTCATACAGTATAATAAATTCAGAGCCGAACGGGTTGAATATCAACGACAAATGCGGGTCAACTCATCTTGACGGTATAATAAAACGCGTAAAAATGGGCGGTTTTGATATAGGCTTCGCTTTTGACGGTGACGCTGACAGATGTCTTGCGATTGATGAAACAGGAGAAATAATCGACGGCGATAAAATTATATGCGTTCTCGCGGAGGAAATGAAAAAAAGCGGCAAACTCAAAAATAATTCTGTTGTTGTAACGAAACTTTCAAACTTAGGGTTACAGAAATTCTGCGACACCAACAATATAAACGTTGAACAAACCGACGTAGGCGACAGATTTGTTTTGGAGCGTATGCTCGAAAAAGATATAAACATCGGCGGCGAGCAGTCGGGACATATAATTGTCTCGGACTACGCAACGACAGGCGACGGACAGATAACCGCTGTTTTGGTTCTCGATATACTCAGAAAAAATATCGACAAAAAAGCGAGTGAAATATTCGGCGCGATGAAATCATATCCGCAGGTTTCGCTCAATGTTAAAGTTGCGAACGACAGGAAAAAAGATATAATGTCAGACCCCGATATACTCGCCGAAGTCGAAAAAACAAAGGATTTACTCAACGGAAACGGCAGAGTTTTATTAAGACCGTCGGGAACAGAACCCCTTATCAGGATAATGATTGAGGGTGAAAATCAGGAGATAATAACAAATTACGCTGAAAATATAGAAAAAGTTGTATTGGGAAAATTATAAAATTATGATATATGAAAAAAACTGGGAAGATTACGCGTTACTCGACGCGTCGGACGGAAACCGTCTTGAACGCTGGGGAAAATATATTCTGATAAGACCAGACCCTCAGGCGATATGGTCGGACAGAAACAGTAATTTGTGGAACAAAGCCGACGCGATATATAAACGTTCAAGCAGCGGCGGCGGTTACTGGGATTTTAAGCACAACCCGAAAAAACTGCCCGACAAATGGATTATCGATTACAAACCGCTTGATTTGAATTTCGAGGTTTCACCGATGGGATTCAAACACATGGGGATTTTCCCGGAGCAGGCGGTAAACTGGAACTTCATGTACAATATATTAAGCCGTGAAACCCCGAACCGTGAAATAAACGTGCTTAATCTTTTTTCATACACAGGCGGCGCGACTGTCGCGTGCGCGAAAGCGGGGGCTAACGTCTGTCATGTTGACGCGCAGAAAAATATAATAAACATGGCGAAACGCAACGCCGAATTATCGGGGCTTGAAAACGCGAACATACGATACATAGTTGACGATTGTATAAAATTCGTCTCACGCGAGGCGAGACGCGGAAGAAAATACGACGCGATAATTCTCGACCCTCCGTCATACGGCAGAGGCGCGAACGGCGAAATGTGGAAAATCGAGGATAATCTATTCGATTTACTCAAAATGTTACGCGATATATTGTCTGATAATCCCCTGTTTATTTTATTGAATTTATACACGGCGGGACTTGCTCCGTCGTGTGCGGGATATATGCTCTCTGTGATATTCGGCAAAGAGTTTGGCGGAAGCGTTGAATCCGACGAAGTCGGGATTTTTACGGANAGTACGAAAACAGCGTTCCCATGCGGCGCGTTTTCGCGTTGGATTAAATAGATTTGCGTTGGTTCAGTGAACGGGAAAACGACGGGAACAGGACGCGTCGTTCCCCGTATCCCCGAAAATATGGCAATCGCTTAAAAATTTTTCCGCAATTTTTTTAAGCGATTGCCATAAAAAAAATAAGAACGAAGTCTTGGCGATAGTGACAGACTAATCACCATGTTCAGGCTGATAGTCGGTATTTGCAAGCAAATCCGTGTACAAGACACTGCTCCTCAGCCAACTTCGCTCCTATATAGTTACTATACCACATTAAATACAAGTTGTCAATTATTTTTTATAAACAATACAGCAATCGTTAAAAAAACAAACGTTATTTCACCTAAAATATTTTTAAGCGATTGCCATACCCCGAAAAAAAATTGTTTGCAAATAAATATAATTTGTGATATAATATATATTTATATATTATGAAACGGAGCAGGAACGTAACTATGTTTAAAGTGGATTATCATGTTCATTCGTCGCACTCATTCGACGCGGACCCTAATGCGAGTATTGAATCTATATTTGAAACCTCTGTAAACAGGGGTTTAAACGAAATAGCTCTGTGTGACCATTACGATGTAAACTGGGTCATAAAAGGTGAAAATCCCGACATTGATTTTCAATACAGCTTGAGCCGGATAAACGCGGCGAAAGAAAAATTTCAAGACAGCGGAATGGAATTTTTACTTGGGATAGAACTCGGTCAACCCAATCAATTCCCCGATAAAGCTAACGAAGTTCTTTCGAAAAACGATTTTGATTTTGTCCTCTGCGCTTTGCACAATGCGAGAGATGAAGAAGATTTTTATTTTATTGATTACAAAAACACGAATATTTTGGATTTAATCAGAATTTTTGAAAAATATACAGATGAACTGTGTGAACTCGCGAACTGGGGGAATTTTCATTCGCTCGCGCATATAACATATCCCGTCAGATATTTTTTGTTCAATAATATACATATCCCAATGGAAAAATATAATGATTTGTATATAAAATTGTTTAAAATACTTATACACAGGGGAATCGCCCTTGAAGTCAATACTTCGGGACTGCGAAAAAGAATAAATCAGACTTCACCGTCATATAAACTTTTGAAATTGTATAAAGAAACCGGAGGGGAGCTTATAACCGTTGGTTCAGACGCGCATAATACAACTGATATTTACAGCGGAATACCTCATATTTATGAAAGACTTCACGCGTTCGGGTTTAAATATATAACTACGGTGAAAGATAAAAAATTAGTACAGAAAAAAATCGAGATATAATAAATTTTTAACGGAAAGGAGAACCATAACATGCAAATATCAAAAGAAATTCTTGAAAAACTTGAAAAAGACTGCCGCATATCGCCCAATAATTTAGCTCTTATGCTCAATAAAGAAGAAGGGGAAATAAAAGATATAATCGAAAATCTTGAAAAAGAAAAAATTATAATCGGTTATAAAGCGGTTATCGACTGGGATAAAACCGACAAAGAATATGTCACCGCGTTGATAGAACTCAAAGTTGTACCCCAGAGAGACGGCGGTTTTGACACAATCGCGGAAAAAATCTATAATTACGAGGAAGTTCAAACGGCGTATCTTATGAGCGGAGGGTTTGACATCGCGGTAATTTTAGAGGGTAAAACAATGCGCGAAGTCGCGTATTTTGTCGCGGAAAAAATCGCGGTTATGGACGGTATAATCTCTACGGCTACGCATTTTGTTTTGCGTAAATATAAAGAAAAAGGCGTTATATATTCTCTTGACGAACGAGCGGACGACAGAAGTAATATGTTTTAATTCGCTTGGCTTTTTCTATTTATTTAAGGAGAATATAATTATGGTAGATTATAATAAATTTTTATCGAAGCGCGTTACGTCAATACCGAAATCGGGGATAAGGAAATTTTTCGATATAGCCGAAGAAATGAAAGACGTTACATCTTTAACCGTCGGTGAACCCGATTTTATCACACCGCAGCATATACGCGAGGAAGCTATAAATTCACTCAGAAAAGGTCTGACGCATTATACTTCAAACGCGGGAACTCTTGATTTACGCGTTGAGATAGACAAATATCTTACAAGACGTTTTGATTTGAGTTATAACCCCAAAAACGAAATCGTCGTAACAGTCGGCGGAAGCGAAGCTATTGATTTGGCGATTAGGGCGATACTTTCACCCGGTGACGAGGCTATAATACCTTTGCCCGCGTTTGTCTGTTATGTCCCTATCGTTTCACTCGCAGGGGCTACGCCTGTTATTATACGTACAAAAGTCGAGGATAATTTTAAATTAACCGCGGCTGATTTAAGGGCGGCGATAACCGAAAAAACAAAATTATTAATATTNCCGTTCCCGAATAATCCGACGGGCGCGGTTATGGAAAAACATGAACTTGAAGAAATCGCGGAAATCGTCAAAGAAAAAGATTTACTTGTTTTGTCGGACGAAATATACGCGGAGCTGACATACGGTTTTAAACATACGTCAATCGCGAATTTCCCTGGTATGTGGGAGAGGACGATACTTGTAAACGGATTTTCGAAAGCGTTCGCGATGACGGGTTGGAGACTGGGATATTTATGCGCTCCCGAGCCGCTTTTGTCACAGATGTTTAAGATACATCAGTATGCGATAATGTGTGCCCCGACGACAAGTCAGTCGGCAGGTATAAAAGCCCTCCGCGACGGCGACGACGATATAAAATATATGAAAAGCGAATATGACGGCAGGAGAAAAATAATTTATGAGGGATTAAGACAAATAGGCATAGATTGTTTTGAGCCGAAAGGCGCGTTTTATGTTTTCCCGTCGGTAAAAAAATTCGGGCTGTCGAGTTATGAATTTTGCGAAAGACTGCTGTTTGAGGAAAACGTCGCGATTGTTCCGGGTAACGCTTTCGGTGAATCGGGCGAGGGATTTTTAAGAATCTGCTACGCTTATTCTGTGTCGCATATAAATAAAGCGTTGGATAAACTGGATAAATTCATAAAGAAGTTAAAATAATCATGATAATAAAAACAAAAGCATACGCGAAAATAAATTTGTGTCTTAAAATTTTGGATAAACTCCCGAACGGTTATCATAATCTTTCAACCGTTATGCAGAGAATATCACTTTTTGACGACATCAAAATCGAAATAAAAGACACAGACAGTCGCAATATAAAAATATTATGCTCTGACGAAAATATAAGCAGCGAAAAAAATATAGCGTACAAAGCGGCGGATTTGTTTTTTTCGCGCTCTGCCATTAACGGGGATATTGAGATTTATATCAAAAAAAACATCCCCGCGCAGGCGGGACTTGGCGGCGGGAGTTCCGATGCGGCGGCTGTTTTTTCGGTTTTAAACCAATATTACAATAATATTTTCACGGAAAAAGAACTTATCGCGCTCGCCGCGAAAACAGGGGCGGACGTACCGTTTTTCGTGAAGAACAAAAGCCGCGCTTTATGCGAGGGAATCGGCGAGATAATCACCCCGATTGATACAGATGACGCCGACACAAAAAAATTTCACGTTTTAATTGTAAAACCGTCGTATAATATCTCGACAAAACAGGCTTTTGAGGATTTTGACAATTACAAAAAGTCTGAAAATTCCGATAAATCAAACAGCTTCGAAAATGATTTCACCGTGCTTGCGTTTTCACAAAACAAAAATTTGAGGGATATTTATGAAATAATATTAAAACACGGCGCGTTAAAATCGGAGCTGAGCGGAAGCGGTTCATCGTTATTCGGAATTTTTAACGATTATAATACGGCTGAAAACTGTAAAAAAACGTTAAAATCAAGAAATGACGTTGAATTTTGCGATATTTTTGAATATATTTGATTTTCATGTTGACATTGACGCTGCTATGTGGTATAATGTTAAGGCGATTTTATATGTGCATAGCAGTAAAATCATGGTGGGTGTAGCTCAGTTGGTTAGAGCGTCAGGTTGTGGCCCTGAAGGTCGCCGGTTCGATTCCGGTCATTCACCCTATTTTTATATTATTTTTTATTATTGCGCTTTGCTTGAACAACAACAGGAGTGTGTGAAATGTCGAAAGTTTCAAGAACTTCGAAAATCTCGAAAGTTTCGTTGGTTGTCAGCGGGTTTATCTCAAATATTTTATGTGTTGCGGGGTTTTTATTCGGTGTTCCGTTTGTACTCGTAACTTTCGGCGGATTTATGCTTGTTGGATTTAAAGCTATGTTTCCGTCGTATTTTATTTTTCTTGCGATTGATATAGCCTGCGGGTTTATTGTTGTTTTCGGAATAAAAATAAAACAGCGTATAAAACGTTTTAAATCATATGTATATTTAATTTCTCACGGTAATAAAAGTTATATTAAAGATTTAGCGAAAGAAACCGGAAAAAGCGTTGAATTCGTGACAAAAGATTTACAGTTGATGATAAAATTAAGATATTTTACCGACGCTCATATAAGCGAGGATTTACAAGAAATTATAATCCCGCGTAAATCTGTTGCGGTAAACAATGTAGATTTTACACCGGTAAGTGTCGTTTGCAAAAACTGCGGCGGAATAAATTATAAGCAAAAAAACAAAGTGAGCCAATGTGAATACTGCGGTTCTCCGATAGTTTGATATAAATTTTAGAATAGGGGATAAATTATATGAATATTTCAAGTTGCGGTATTGACTGTGAGGTATGCAGATTCAAAGTAGAGCAAAATTGTACAGGATGTTATGCGAATAAAGGACGGCGGTTTTGGGGGATATGCGACCTTTATGCTTGTGCCGCAAGTAAATATCTTCCTCATTGTGGGAAATGCAGTGATTTCCCATGTCAAAAGTTAATAGACGCGCATAAGGGAGAAAACCCTGACGGCAATGGTATTGAAATTGAAAATTTAAAAAGATTGTTAGCGGAGGAAAAATGAAAAAAGAAGATAAGCAAATCCCGATATTTGTTATAGTTTTGGCGTTTTGTTTTTTTATGCCGCCTTTGGGCGTATTATTAATGGGATTAAGATTTAATCAAAACAAAAAAGGTTTGCGTAAAAGCGGTCAGACTATGCTTTGGGTGTCGATAATCTTTTTTGTGTTGTTTTTTGTGTTTGCGCTCGTGGATACTCCCGAATTGAGCGACTGGCTTTTCAGTGCGTATTTTTTCGGTTTGGGTTCTATGATAGCTTTGGTGTTCGCCGTTATATTGTTACATCAGGCTAATTTGCAGGATAAATACAAAATCGCGATTGAGGAGGATAAACTCACAGACCTCACCGCAATAGCGTCTTCTGTCGGAGTTATCAGAGAAAACGCTATAAAACATTTACGGAAAATGATAACCGACGGTATTTTCCCCGATGCGAAAGTTGATGTTCCCAACGGTATATTTATATTAAAAGCAATTGTCCCCGACGAGGAGTTAGTCAAAGCGATAAAATGCAAAAGCTGCGGAGCGACGATTGTTGCTGTTATAAACAAAGATACAATCTGCGAATACTGCGGTTCACCTGTGGCATATTCCGAAGATTAGAATATTATAAAGATCCCTGCCAAAAGCAGGGATCTTTTTTATTGCGTATAAAAAAATGTTTTTATGTAAAAATAATAATAAAAAAATATTTAACGATTGGGAGATACAATAAAATGAACGTTAATATTAATAATTCAGGCGTTGAACTGTTAAACACGATATATCAAAATTCAAAAATGGGGATAGATTCAATTGATTATATATTCCCGAAAATAAAAAACAGCGATTTAAAAAAAGATTTAACCGCTCAAATGGCGGGATATTTGAAATTTATAAACAGAATTTCGTTAAAATTCGATGATATGGGCGGTTATCCGAACGACACGCTTGTTTTATCGAAGATACCGTCGCGCGCTTATATGAAACTTCAAATGTATGTGGATTGCTCCGAAAGTCATATCGCTGAAATGATGATAGAAAATTCAACTGCAAAAACCTTGATTGTGAAATCTCGCAGATAAGCTGTGAAACGATTTATTTTGAGCAGAAAAATATAAACAATCTGAGAAATTATTTGTGAGTTTTTTTGGGGGGAACTGGACGCGTTCTATTTCATAATTTTAATTTCGTTGGGATATACAAACGTTGAAGTGTCAATATCCGCCACGCATCTCACGTGAATCCAATTGTCGTCTTTGTATATCATCTCCTCGATTCCGGCGTATGCTCCGCCTGATTCAAGTGCTACGGCGTCTTTAAGTTTTGCCCTGTTTTCCTTACTGTTTCTTACTAAAAAGAGCGACGAATAACTTGTGCTTATACCTCTGTCCCAGTTGCTGTCAGCCGTACTGCTTAAACGTATACAGTCATCACCAAGCGGACTCAATTCTGCGGCAGTATATATAGGCGGGGTTTCAGATAGCATATTCATTATAAAATGCTCGCTTAAAAAGTGGAGCCAAGTGCTTTCGGCGGGCGGAAGATATATATATTCCGGCTTGATATAGTTTTTCATGAGATATAAAAGCCGTTCCTCGTTAATATTCGAGATTCGCGCGTATGTCTTTATTTTTGTATAAGCGCCGAGTTTATACGCGTTATACGGGTTTGTATCAACATAAAACAATCTGAATCCGTCCGCACTTTCCTCCCCTGTCGCTTCTTTTAAAACTTTTTCGATTGCCAGTGTTTCATCGTCGGGCGTGATTGCCGCTGTGTTTATAAAAGCGTTGAGCAGTTTCGGTTGTATCGAATCCTTAAACATCGGCTGTAAATTTACTATAACCGACATCGAAAAAACTACTACGGTAAAACATATCCATATTTTACGTGTGTCAAGTGAACGGTAAATGGCGCATAAAATTATCAAAGACAATATTGTCATAGCTTCCATGTGGTATCTTAAATCTGCGTATCCTACCATGATTACAGCGAAAGTTTTAATGCAATAAACTACTATTGTAAGAATAAACAATAATTTGAATCTTTTATTTGATTTTTTCTTTTCTTCGTATATTTCGTTTGTTTCACTTGTTTCGTCGATTTCGTTATCGTCGGAAAATTTGATTTTTGACAATATTCCCGTTGCGGCTATGCCCAAAAGCATAACAAGCTCGACCGGTCTTGTTATTATTGAGAAGAATCCCGATAATCCGTTCATAACGATTGTCTGGTGACTGGTAATCCATTTTTTCGGGTCGCTGAAAATATCGGGGACAACTTCGGTTGGAATAAAAAATCTTTGCGGAAGCATCGCGTTGATTAAAAACAAAGTGCCGCCGTTGTCCGAAATCCATATTTTATTAAAATGTATTATCGAGTATAAAATCCACGGTGTCGTGAAAACCAATAATCCGAAAACATAAAACGGAACGAATTTAAACATTTTTTTGTTATAGACAAATAACAAAATCACACCGAGTAATCCCGCGACAGCCAGAAAATCGAATCTTATAACCATACCCGCTCCGGCGAATACTCCCGCGAGAAACAATTGCAATTTACCCGGTTTTCCGCTGCCCGAATATGAAGTCAGTGCGTTTATTATAAGTAAAGCGCAGAGAATCGAGAGCGGAACAGCTCTTGAATTTATCATTTCACTTAAAAAATCGGGACTGAAAAACAGGATAAGCGCAATGATTAACCCTGGTATTGCCGACTCTGTCAGTCTCGACGATATTTTCGACATATAATAAAGCGAAAACAACGTCGCGATTATATTTATACAAGTTCCCGATAATATGCCGAATCCCGTAAAAAAATCAAAAACAGATATAAGCGCAGGGAACAGATACGGGAAAGATATTCCGTAATCGGTAAACTCGATATACTGTCTTGTCACGTTTACAAATCCAAAATTGCTGAATATCGACCTTGAAATATCATAATAACCGTATGAATCGGGTGAATAATTTATTCCTCTGTTTACAAAGTTTATGATAAGAGCCAGTATCAAAAACGGCACGCATAACGAGATAACGCATAATTCCGTTTTATTTAATCCGTCAGGATTGTTTTTAACAAACAAAACCGCTCCCGATACTACATAAATAAACGTGAAAACTATCCAGAAAAAATTAGTGTTACATTCTTTAAAAAAGAAAGTCAGCAAAAATAATATCAACGGGGTAATCAAAAATATAACGCCCGCGGCAGATTTAAAATGGGGATTTAATTTTTCGCCGAGTTTATAAAGAACAATCCCAAGGCATATCCCTATAAAAACAACGCCGAATAGATTTCCCATTTCTTTTTGTTTGAGTTCGTTATATATGGTCAGTAAAAAAAACGCCGGATGAAAAATCACAAATAAAGACGAAACAATATCCATAATTATATTCAAATCTTTACGGCGGTGAATTATATCTAAAATTTTACTTTTCAAAAAAATTTCTCCCCTTTTTCTGCTGTTTTATTTTATATTTTTTGTTTTTCGGCTGCTACAAATTCTTTTATTTCTTCGAGTATCTGCTGTTTATAAAAAATATATCCCCTGCCCGCGTTTAATTTTTCGGAGTAAATTGTTTTAAAATCATAAACGGGAGGATTGTCGGAGATTTCGTTTTTATACGGTTTTTCGTCTGCGTTTATGATATTATATATCTCGCCCGACGATACGGGTTCAACTGCGAGATGCAGAAGTTTTATATCGTTTTTTATCGCGAATTCTATATGCGGAAAAAGATATTTCAGATTATATAGCTGGAATACAGCGCGGCTGTCGGTAAAATTCAACGCTGAAAAATTTAATCTCTCAAACGCTTTTATCAAATCGCTGCGAACATCTTTTTCAACGTGTTTTAATTTATAAAAACCGTTGTCCTGTTTTATATAACAATCGCCTATTATCGCTTCTCTGAGTGAAAAATCGTTGAATTTCGCGGAGTTCAGCACAGACGGTAAAACGTGAATTATATCATATATAAAATTTTTTTTTATGTTTTTGCCGAATAACCCCGGCAGTCTCATTATATGACAATTTTTTATATTTTCGGTGCACCATTTTTCGAGCTGATAACGGTTATAGCCGTAAGCGTGAAGTCCGTTTTCGTCGATTTTTGTGTTTTCATCGCAATTATTCGGCGATTTGAAAACGTCTATGGTTGAGATAAGCACAAGCCGTTTCGGAGCGATACGCTTTATATTTTCCATGGCAGTTTCAATATTCGCCATATCCGCTTTCGGGTCGTTATTCGCGAGAAATTTCTCCGCGCGAACTCCCGCGTATATACATAAATCGGGATTTGTCCCGTAAGCGTCGGAGATGTTTTTTGAATTGAAAACCCCGTCAAACTCGTGCCGCTCTTTCAAATTTGAGCCGACAAAACCTGTGTAACCGACAAGCATATCCATGTTATTTTTCCCCTTTATTTTGTTTTTTAACCAGTTATTTTTTCTATCGATTCTATAACATAACGCTGTTTGTTGAAAATCAGATTTAATATAACGGAAAGATATTTTACAACCATCGCCAGAACGGCGAACAGCGCGAAAAACGCCCCCGACATAAGGCACATCATTGTTGTATATCCCTCAACCGGATTTCCGAGAAGATACACAGCTACGACATAACCGAGAGAACCCAGAGTTGCAATCATCATTATAAAAGTAAATATAAGCGTCAGTTTATATGCCACATTTGTAAATAAAATCAATGCGGTAAACGCTGTGTCGCTTGGGTTTTTCAGGGCGGGTTTATGTTTTTTCCCCGCACTTATTGCTTTATACGGGATTAAATCAACTTTCAAGCCGCAGTTAGCGTACAACGCTTTTCTGTACGGTAAATTCAAACTCATCGAATGAACCCTGTTTATCGCCCTTCTTGAAAGTATACGGAAAGTTTCTGTTTTAAGAGGATACTGTGTTCCCGAATGGCGGTTGTAGACGGAATAAAACAATTTTGAGGTAGCTCTCGTATTATTTTTCCCGCAGGAAACAATGTCGAACCCCTGCAATGAGCGGTTATACACCTGCATTATCAAATCAGGGGCATAATCCGCCGCCGCCGAGTCGAACTCGAAAACAAAATCGCCTATCGCGAGGTCAACACCCGCCTGCATCGACGCTTCAACCCCGTGATAATAACTCATATTCACAACGCTCAGCATACAATTGCTAAACTCCCCCGCGAGTTTATTTATAACATTTTTGCTTTTGTCGGGAGACGCGTCGTTCACGCAGATAATCTCGAATTTTTCGAAATTATTGTCCATTACGCCGTAAAGCATCCTGAGAAAACTTTCTATTGTCTCCTCCGCCGAATACGTGTAAACAACGGCTGAAACAAATTTCTTTTGTTTTATAATCATTGGCATAAACTCAACTCCTCGTCTAATTCGTAAACTGTGTTTATTTTCCCTGATAATACGCTGATAAATCGCGGGTTTTCGCTGTACTGCCTTATGACGGTCGGACGCGAGTCGTCTATTTCCGACGCTTTAAGTATCGGTTTCATCGAATACAGCGAATCGAGATATTCAAAATCATATTCTTCTTTGAGATATTTTTTCGCGAGGCTGGACATAAACGCCCACGCGCTTTCGGGTTTCGCCGGGCATTTGTTACAATTCCCCAGAGCCTGCGGTGAACAAAAATCTCCGGAGCGGTTTTGACACGCGAAAATGGGAACACTCTCATAACTTGTTATATGCGGGGTAAACGTGACGGAAGTAAGTGAATGATACCCCGTTTTCCCAAACGGCATAATAGAGAAAAATGCGCCGTCCATAACGGTTATCCCCGTGTTTTTCAGTTTTTCGCCGACGGTGCATAAAATAATCTCGCACAATTCATATTTAATCTGCAACGCGGGAAAACCGAGCATTGCATGTATCTGATTTACCCCCGCGTATGTGGAATTTAAAACAAACGCCGTCTTATATTTTTCTCCGTTCGCATTTCCGAGCGTAAACTCGTAAAATTCTCCCGTGTTTTCGATTGATTTTATTCTCGCGCCATAATATATTTTTACGTTCGGCAGTTTTTGAATTTCACCGACGAACCAATTTTTCAGTATCTGCGCGTCGTAAGTATATTCCGTGGTTAAAAACGCGCCGTCACACATGCCGCTTTTAAAGTAAGTATCTACGGGGACTTCGTCGCACCGTATATCGGAATCTTTGCAGAATTTTTTAAACTGCCCTGAGCTTGTCCAGCTAAAATTCGCGCTTGTCGCGTAGATTTGGTCGAATTTATCGTTTACGCAGAATCCGTAATCTTCGTTGAACCTGTCAAAATATCCCCTCGATTTTATCGCCGTAGATATTGAGCGAGGGTAATGATAACCCATATGAATCCTAGCCTGATTTACGTATGTCGCCCTTTCAAAAGGTCCGTCCTCATGTTCCAGAACAAGGACGGTTTCACCTCTCTGTCCGCAAAGAAGCGCGGCGTATAATCCGTACAGCCCCGCGCCTATAATAATTTTATCGAATTTATCTGTTTTATTTGACATCATATTTTCCCCCTGCGTTTTCAAACAGAATTTTAAGCAGGTTTCTGTTACCGCGAAACCCTTTAATTTTAGTGGGCGTTTTTTCGTTTTTCGGATATTCACGCCTCACGGGTATCTCGCACGTTTTCAGTCCTATCCTGTCGGCTTTGACTGACAGATACGCGAGAAGTTCATACGTTGTGAAAATATCGCGGAAAGGCTGAACGGACGGGTGCGTGATATATTTTTTTGAGTAAGCCCTGTAAGCGTTCGTTGTATCTGTAAACTTCTTTTTCGCCGTCAGTGAAATAACCGGCGCGTGGATAAATCTTACCGCGACCAAGCGCGTAAGCGGCGTGTTTACCGCTTTGCCGCCTTTTATAAAACGGCTGCCCTGAACGAAATCATAACCCTCGTCGAGTTTTTTCACAAAGTTGGAGACATCCTCTATACTGTCTTTGTTGTTGCCGTCAATTGTGATAAACCCCTCGTATCCTCGCTCCAATGCCCACCAGAAACCCATACGCATCTGCGCGCCCTGTTTTCCCGCGCCTGTTTTTACAAGCAGTGTATTAACTCCGAGCGGCTCCAATATACCGCGCTCCGTCGCTCCGTCTCCTGACCCGCCGTCGCATATTATAATATCCGCGATATTGTCAACATTCGCCGATTTCGCACGTTTTAATTCTTTTTGTATACGCTCACCCTCGTTTATTATCGGGATAAGCAGACAATATTTTGTTTTTTTAGGCGCATATTCCTCACATTCAAAATTGGGAACGCCCAGTAAATCTTTATATGTCGTCATTCGTGTGTTTCCTTTGTTTGTGATATATGTGTATCGTACATTTTTATGCTTAAAATTTTATTTGCAAAAAAGTATAATTTTTTGCATAGCCTTTTTTTGCTGTGATTCATATAGAATCACGGCTTTTTTTATTGAAATTACATACAAATCTCCTCATGCAACAAATCATAGTTTTTTGCATTATTATTGAGTTGTTATATTCGATATATTTACTATATACATAAGAATTTCTTTAACCAATCCGATATTTTTCGGGTTAGCCATTTCAACCGACAAAAATTTATCGTAATTCAATCTTTTCAGTTCTTTTATCAACTCTTTGTGCAGCGGTTTTTCTTTGATAGGCGTAAGTCCCGGTTCCGATATATGGATATGGTTTATCAAATCCATATTTTCGCCGAATATATTTAAGCTTTCGTCGTTGTAAATACACGCACCTATATCCATATTTACTTTAAGTCCCGGATTATTCAATTTGCGGCATATATGAAACGCTTCCGCCGATGTGTTGATAAAATTCGTATTATACACAGGGGGATTCGGTTCAATCGCTATACATGTACCGTTTAACGCCGCGTAACCTCCTATCCGGTCAAAAAAATCATATGCAATCGGCAAAAAAATATCCTCCGTCATATCCGGCGGAACGGCGCGGTTTCGCGGACAGCCGAACACAAGATTGCGGCAATCGAGAGCACCGGCGAAATCGACCGCTTTTTTTGTGTAATCCACAAGTTTCTGCCTGTCCTGTTCCGAGCCGAATACAGATTCAGTAATCCCGAACCATATAGACTGCATGGACGAGATTGTTATCCCGTAGTTTTTTTTCAGTTCATCATAAAAAATTTTCGCCTTAGATATATTATCATAAGGCATATCGGGAAAAATACGCGTCGGCGCGATTTCGACGGCGTCAATGCCGTTTTCCGCCAAAAATTCGTACATTTCCGTATCATATTCCAAAGACCACGCTATATTTGAAACCGATAACTTCATAATTCAAACAAATCCTCTCTGACAACGCATTTATAACATTAATTATATCATACATATACATACAAAGCAAGTAATTTTTACAAATTCGTATTGCAATCACATAAAAAAAAATAATAAAATTTCCGCGGACGAACACAGTCCGTCCCTACTTCATCTTACTGAGTTCATCAATAAACGCGGGCTGTCTTACATGATTTTTCCTCAATTCCTGCGTTATCTCGCCGGCGTTTTTCTTCCCGCATATTTTCGCGTAATCTTTTATCAAATCGCACACCGCTTTATATCCGCTGCGGTCGAACGCTTTAACTGCTCGCTCTTTTATATAATCCGTGTAAATTTCGGTCACTTCGTCTTTATAATCGGGCAATAAATACTTGTAATACTCGGTTATGAAATTTTTTCGGATTTTGCAGTATTCCAAAAGCTCCGGTTTCATGTTTTCATGTATTAAAATTTTTGTGTAAACACTTTTCGAATACGGCGGTACATTCACAGCCGAAAGTATATTGTCGAAAACCTGATACCATTCGTCCGTTTTATCGGAATTATCCGCGTATAATGTTTTTAGTTCGAGATAATATTCAAAACTATTGTTATTATCGCCAATCGTAAATTCATACGCGAGTTTTTTTTGAGCGTCTTTATTTCCGCTTTTTTCGTAAATATTATATAAAAGTTCACGCCATTCAGTCAATCCCTGATAAATTCTTCCCGTATTGTTCCTTTCCAGACATAACTTAACGGCTTTGTCATAATCTTTTTCTTTTAACGCGTATTCAATCGCCATTTTTCTGAAATTGTCATTTTCAAGATTATTTTCAATAAATTCACGCGCTTCTTTTTTGTCGTCAAACTTGGATATTATACCGTAACGTAAATTCTGAAGATTACTTTTATAATACTTTGAATCGGATTTACTTTCAATAATTTTTATGAATTTTTCAACGCCTTCGCGAATATATTTTATATTGCACAACGGAATAAACGTTTCAAGAATATCAAATCCGAATTCTGTGAAATCTTGGTTTTTATCATCCGAAACATATAACATTAAAATGGCAAAAATTTGTTTTAATTCGTCGGTATCTTCTGCAAACGATGAAACAATATCTCCGATAAGCTCCGTTGCCTGTTCCGCAATTCCGTAACAATATCCTTCCGAATTATAATCCGCTTCCGCCGCAAGCATTTCTTCAAGAATAACAATGCATAAACTTACGGCTGTACATTGGTTATCCTCGGCTTCCGCGATTGCAAGAACTTTTTCCGCGCCTTTTATTACTTTCGGAGCATCGTAATATTCTATATAACCGCTGTGTACAAAACCTTTGAAAGACGATTTTATTAAATTTCGCGCATATGCCAAAACATCTGATTTATCCAGAAATTCATCTGAAAATCTCAGCATAAATTCAGTTTTAAATTTTTTGTTTTCGGCGGAAAAATCCATCAAAAAAGCTATCAGTTTTTCTTTTTCTATTTTGTTTAACATATCCTCAAATTTTATTTTCGGGGATTTTTTCGCATTGGTTTTAGTTCCCGCCGCCAATAACTTTCTTAAAGAATAAAAAACCGCGACCTGATGTTTACAATATTCGCCGAGGTCATACGGGCAGTCGCAGAATGTTTTGGGGATTTCTCCTGTTTTACGTAATTTTACTGTAACTGTATAATCGTCACTTCCCGAAACTTCGGCTGTCCATTCGTCATTGTCATCGTCATAATCAAGTGATATAACGTTGCCGTCGTTAAAATATTCACGTCCGCGTGATAATATTTTCTGCTGTATATCTTTTTCAAAATCTTTTATATTCACTGTTTTTTTACCCTCTTATCCTTATTATTCCCAAAATTTTAAAACATATAAAACCACAGAGCGCGGCTTTTCAGTCACGCCCCGAAATTTTTATTTATATACAACCCTCTACCGTAAAACAGATTGCTCTTTTAAACTTTTTGGCATACTTAAATTTAAACATATATTTTGTTTCCCTAATATTTGTTGTGGTATTATATATTTTTATATTATTTTTAATATTTTACGCTCTGTTTATTATATCACTCCAAAATGGGATATACGGACGATTTTGGGGGATAATAAAACATTCGTTTAAAAATTCGTTTTGTAAATATTCGTATAAATTGTCACCGTAATAAATAATATCGCGTCCGACGGCGGAAATAACAGGCGGGGCGTTCATACCGTCAATTGTCGGCATATATCTGTGTGAATATAACGGAATCAACAAAGGAGCTTTCGCGGCTGTTTTTGTCATCATATCACATAAACTTTTATCCAAATAAAGCCGTTGAAGCGGCACATGTATTCGCTCTTTTATTTTCGCGATATTTACTTCTGAAAAGTCCGTCCAGTTCGGGAAACCTGCCGCATTATCAATATCCTCCGAAAAAGGAATTGCGACGCTATAAATTTTACGCAATGATTCGGGAAATATAAAATCGTAGATTTTTTCAATCACGTTTATTTCCGTTTCCGTCAAACCGTTTTTAAATTTTATCCCTTTTATTTTGAGTTTATCCGTTAATATATTATAATCCGTCATTTTTATCACCCTTACACATGATTAATCATATATTTTATCATAAACATATTACAAAATTGTTAATTTCCCCGCGTTTGCAGGCATGATATTTCACAAATAATAACAAATCCCGTCTATTTGAATTATTCATAGTTTTATTGTATAATAAAAATACCAGAATAAATCAAAAAAGACAGGATGTGACAGCATATAAATAAAAATAAAATCAAACTTTTCACAGGAATTTTTTTATTAATCGTTGTATTCGCGGGAGCATTTACAGCATTTTATATCAACAGAGACAATATATATTATTTTTTACGCGGTAATCAACCGGAAAACAAAGAAAATCAGGAAAACAATAATTTTATCGACAGTTTAAAAAATCCC
>JGI994J12354_10002353_pt1 | contig 18572 bp, 14 predicted proteins | sample IntmicLarv3ML3BL_FD_12354 | JGI IMG/M metagenome (IMG submission 12354)
CAATTTGAGAAGCGGTTTACCGGCGAAATTTTTGCCGGAAACATTGAAGCGGTGTATGCAAGCACCCGAAAAGGAGCGAACACATGAAAGAGAAGATACGGTTCAAGCTGAATTTGTTTGACACGGTGATTATTTTGCTGGCGGTGGCCGCAGCGGCGGTGCTGCTGTGGAACAGGCTTGCGCCCAAGAGCGACGGCGGAGCCGTTGCGCCGACGCAGCAGACCATCCAGTACACCATCCGCCTGCGCGGGGCGATGGAGGGCACGGGTGCGCTGGTGCAGCCCGGCGATGTGCTGGAGGACGCCATCAAGAACTTCAACATCGGCACGGTGGTTTCCGTCACGACTGCTCCGGCGAAAACGGCGGCTATCGACGAGGCGAATCGCATTCTGCGTCAAGCGGAAACGCCCGAGCGGGAGGACATTGACATTGTGATTACCACCAAGTCCACAGAAAACGAGGCGCAGATTCTCGTGGACGGCGGCTATGAGGTGCGGGTGGGCGAACCCGCATGGGTGCGCGGGCCGGGGTATCTCGGCAGCGGCACCATCATTGATATCGCACGCGGACAGGAGGGCTGAGCAGATGAAGATGATTGATAAGGACGGCCGCCTGTTCGGCAAAATCAGCGTGATTGACGTGCTGGTGGTTCTGGTGGTTGTGGTTTTGGCGGTGGCGCTGAATCTCAAGGGCGAGCTGACACCGACGAGCACGAGCGTGCCCAACACGCCGATTTATTTCGAGGTGCTCACCGAGGCGATTCCCAACTATGTGGGCGATAACATCCGGGTGGGCGATGTTCTCTTTGACAAGGATCAGTCCACGGGCGGCGCTATCGGCGTGATTACCTCCGTGGAGCGTCTGCCCGGCATGCGCAGCGTGAACATGACCGACGGCACCATGACCATGGTGGACGTGGAGGATTTTTGTATTATGCGGATTCAAGTGGAGAGCAGCGGGCTGATTGACCAGGGGAAGTATAACATCAACAAAATTTATAATCTGGGCGTGAATGCGAGCCGGAATTTTTACAGCAAGTATGCGATTTTTAAGATTTTTGTGGTGGAAATCGGGACTGTTCCGATTTCTTGATTGTATTTTTTACGAAGGCTTTCGTTGATGGTGCTTCTCGTTCTTCTCTGTTTTTCTCTGTCATTCTGAGCGTGGCGAAGAATCTGAATGAAAGAAGAAATAGATTCTTCGCCACGCTCAGAATGACAGGGCGGGCGGGACGTGCTGGGGCATCGCCCCCCACGGGGCGGGGAAATGCGAGAAGGCATTTTAGAGAAAAGAAAAAAGAAGGTGAGCAAATGAAAATCCTCATGGCGACCATGGCGCTGGACATCGGCGGCGCAGAGACGCATATTGTGGAGCTGTCCAAGGAGCTGGTGCGGCAGGGGCACGAGGTGCTGGTGGCGTCCAACGGTGGCGTGTATGTATCTGAGCTCACCGAGGCGGGCATTCGCCACTTCGAGGTGCCCATGCATCAGCGCAGGGTCGGCGGTGTGCTGTGCGCCCGCAGGCTCATGGCGGGAATTATTCGGCGGGAGAAGCCGGACGTGGTGCATGCACATGCGCGCATCCCCGCCTTCGTCTGCGGCAGCTTGCAGCGGCGGCTGAGGTTTCCGTTTGTCACCACGGCACACTGGGTGTTTGAATCCGGCGGCGTGCTGCGGTATTTGACGAACTGGGGGCAGCGGACGATTGCGGTGTCCGAGGACATCAAGGCGTATTTGATGCGGGAATATCAAGTGCCCGAGGGGCACATTTCCGTTACGATTAACGGCATTGACACGGATAAATTTTCGCCGACGGTGCGTGCCGACGGCGTGCGGGAACAGTGGGGCCTGGGCGAGAGCCCCGTGATTGCCTCCGTGAGCCGCATGGACGAAGATCGGGCGCTGGTGGCGAAGCAGCTGGTGGCGCTTGCGCCGCAGCTTGCGGCGGAAATTCCGAAGCTGCGGCTGCTGATTGCCGGCGGCGGCAACGCTTTTGACGAGGTGTATGCCGCAGCGGAGCAGGCCAACGAGCGCATCGGCTATCCCTGCGTGGTGATGACCGGCTCGGTCACCAGCATCAACGAAATTGTGGCGGCGAGCAGCCTCTTTGTGGGCGTGTCACGCGCTGTTTTAGAGGCCATGGCGGCGGGCAAACCGGTGATTGTGGCGGGTAACGAGGGCTATCAAGGTCTCCTCACGCCGGAGGGCTTGGACGAGGCGATGGCGGGCAACTTCTGCTGTCGGGGGATGGAGCTGTCTCAGCCGGAGCGGCTGTTGACGGATATTTTGGCGGCGTGGGCGCTGCCGGAGACAGAAAAAGAGCGTTTGGGTCAGTTTGGCCGTCAGGCGATTTTCGACCACTATTCGGTGCGCTGCATGGCGGAGGATGCTGCGGCGGCGTACCAAAGCGTGCGCAAGCAGCGGTATCGGGTGCTGTTGAGCGGTTACTACGGTTTTTCCAATGCGGGGGACGATGCGATTTTGCAGTCCATCCACGAGGGGATTTTGTCCACGAGCGATGCGGTGGACATCACCGTGTTGTCGGACAATCCGGCGAGCACGACGACGCAATATGGGCTGGAGGCGCTGCCCCGTTTTCGGTTTTGGACGGTGTTGCGGGCGCTGCGGCGCTGCGATGCGCTGGTGTCCGGCGGGGGGAGCCTCCTGCAAGACCGCACGTCTACGCGGTCGATTTTATACTACCTCTCCGTGATGCGGGGGGCGCAGCTGCTGGGCAAGCCCGTGATGCTCTACGCCAACGGCATCGGACCGGTGCAAAAGCCGGCCAACCGGCGGCGGGTGAAAAAAGTGGTAGACCGGGCGACGCTGGTGACTCTGCGCGACGCAAACTCCGCCCGTGAACTGGAGTTCATGGGTGTGCGCCGTCCGGCGCTGCATGTGACGGCGGATCCGGTGTTTAACCTAACGGCGGCGAGTCGGGCGCGGGCATGGGAGCTGCTGCGCAGCTGCGGCATTGCGGCAGACAGGCCCTTTGCCGCGGTGTCCGTGCGGCCGTGGCCGGGAACGGCGGCGTTTTCTGAGGACTTGGCGGCGCTGTGCGACTATTTGAGCGAGCGATACGGGATGCAAATTCTGTTTTTACCCATGCAACCCGCCGCCGACGTGCCTGCGAGCTTGCAGGTGGGGCGGCATATGCGCACGGCCTTTTGCGTGCTGGGCGACGGGGCGGGGCAGACGGCGGCGGAGAGCAAGCTCTCGCCGAACGACCTGATGGCGGTGCTGGGCGAAGCGAAGCTCTGCCTTGCCATGCGGCTGCACACGCTGATTTTTGCGGCGCACATGGCGACGCCGCTGCTGGGGCTGGTGTACGACCCGAAGGTGGCGAGCTATTTGGAAGAGCTGGATATGCCCTCGGCGGGGGATGTGAGCGATTTTTCGCTGCCGCAGGCGCAGCTGCTTGCGGACAAGCTCATGGACGAATACGAGGCGGTGCGGCAGCGGTTGCAGGAGACCTCGGCGGCGCTGGGCAAGGCGGCGCTGGACAATGACCGCCTGCTGCTGGAAATGCTGGAGGGTATTCGGTGACGAGCGCATGGCTGCAATGGTTTGTGTGAGGCAAAAGCGCCCGATGCTTGACTTTTTGCGCTGGTTCAAGGTATCATGGGTTCATGAGAGAACAATCATTATAAGGAGGTTTTTACTATGTCTATTCCTTTTGCACATTACGAAGAGAGCGCCGCCTATATCCGGGGGAAAATTGGCACATTTCAACCGAAGGTGGCTATGGTGCTGGGCTCGGGTCTGGGCTTCATGGGTGATGAGGTAGAAAACGGCATCGCCGTGCCCTATGGCGAAATCCCCTTCTTTAAGGCATCCACGGCGCCGGGTCACAAGGGACAGCTGGTGTTCGGTATGCTGGCCGGGCAGCCGGTGGCCGTGATGCAGGGGCGGATGCACCATTACGAGGGCTACGATTACGAAGAAGTGAGCTACGCCGTGCGCGTGCTGCGCCTGCTGGGTGCGGACACGCTGATTGTCACGAATGCGGCGGGCTGCTGCAACTACACGTGGAAGGCCGGGGAGCTGATGCTCATTACCGACCAGATTAAGTTTTTCATGGAGTCGCCGTTGCGGGGCGAGAATTTGAGCGAGTTTGGTGTGCGCTTCCCCGACGTGTCGTATCTCTATACCCCCGCCTTGCAGGAGCTCGCCCGCAAGGCCGCCCGCAAGCTGGATATTCATCTGCGTGAGGGCGTTTACTGCTACTTCCCCGGCCCGCAGTATGAGACACCCGCGGAAGTGCGTGCGGCACGTGTGCTGGGCGCAGATGCGGTGGGCATGTCCACTGCGCCCGAAGCGATTGTCGCCGGGCACTGCGGGATGCAGATTTTAGGGTTCACGCTGCTCTCCAACATGGCGGCGGGTATGCTGCCCCAGCCGCTGAGCGAGGGCGAGGTGCTCGAGGCGGCGGCGGCCTGCCGCAGTCAGTTTTCGGGGCTCATTTTGGAGTGCCTGAAAGAGCTGTAATGTAAGTTTACGCAGCCCCCGCCTTTGGCGGGGGTTTGCTGTGCAGGGCTTGCCGGAACTTTTTTGCGCGTTGTGCGAACACATTCCTCCCGTTATTTTGTGGTGAGAATTTTGGACGGGTACATGTGAGCGAAAATGCGAAGCATTGTCATTCTGAGCGTAGCGAGGACTCTTAACGTAATGAGGAAATAGATTCTTCGCTTTGCTCAGAATGACCGAGATTGCGGGTTAAGCCCGCAATGGCCGAGCGGGACACTGGGGACAGCGTCCCTTGCATTTCCGCTGCAAGCGGCCACAGGCCGCCAAGAAACTCGCTGCACAGGCAACATTTGCACCGCCATCCACAGTATTGCCCTATGATACTATGTAATGTTTTTCCTTTGGCAAGCGTAGCCCCATCGGCTTTGTTGCATCGAGTCCATTCCCTCGTAAGAATGGACGAAATTGCAACTTTCAGCCGGTGGAAAGCGTTTTTTGGTTTCTTTTTGATGCGCAAAAAGAAACACCCCTCGCAGGTTGAGCGTGCCAAGAAAAAAGAGGAAATAATCTGGGAAAGTCAACAAATAGAAGAAGCACTATCAATGAGCAGTCCCCGTAAAAACCAAAAAACCGCTCGCCTCAAGCGAAAGTGGAAAAGAGTATCAATTGCGGGTTAAGCCCACAATGACACAGAGAGCCCGACAATGACACAGAGAGAGCCTTCGCCGAAACGGCGAAAAGACCTGCGCAGTACGCAGAGATGGAGGGAAAATCGTGAAAACCCTAATAAAAAACGTGACGATCCTCACCATGGAGGAGGCAACGCCGCTGCAAAACAGCGCCGTGGTGATTCAAGACGGAAAAATCCTCTCCGTGGGCGCAGCGCCCGCCGACTTCGTCGGCGAGGTGATTGACGGTGGCGGCAACTACCTTATGCCCGGACTGCACAACGCCCACACGCACGTGCCCATGAGCTTGATGCGGGGCTATGGTGACGGGCATAACTTGCAAGACTGGCTGCATCACTACATCTTCCCCGTGGAGGCCAGGTGGGACGACCGTTCCATGCGGGCGGGCGCGGCCTTGAGCCTTGCGGAGATGATTGCCAGCGGTACGACGGGCATTGTGGATATGTATATGCGCATCGACAACATCGCTGCGCTCTGCGCCGAGGTGGGGATGAATGCAAATCTCACCAACGGCATCACGGAGTTTGAGGATTTTGATGCAAAGACCAACAACGGTATGCGGGAGATTGAAGATGCGCTGGCGAAGTGGCACGGCCACGACAACGGCCGCATCCAGGTGGATGCGGGCATTCATGCCGAGTACACCAACAAGCGGGCCTCCTGCGAGCATCTGGGCAGATTTGCGGTGGACAACGGGCTCAACGTGCACGTGCATGTGTCGGAGACGAAGCGGGAGCACGACGAGTGCGTGGCGAAATACGGCATGACGCCGATGGCGTTTTTGGATAGCTGCGGCCTCTTTGAAGCGAAGCGCTCCATTGCGGCGCACTGCGTGTACGCCACGGAGGCGGACATGGAGATTATGAAAGCCAAGCATATCACGGCGGCGCATAATCCGATTTCCAATCTCAAGCTCGGCAGCGGCATTGCGCCGATGTCCATGTGGCTGGACAGCGGCATCAATATCGCCCTCGGCACGGACGGCGTGTCGTCCAACAACAGCCACGATATGTTTGACGATTTGAAATTTGCGGGGATTCTCCACAAAGGCGCTACCCGTGACCCGCTGCTGTTGCCCGCATTTGAGACGCTGAAAATGGCCACGGTGAACGGCGGCATCGCCACCGGACGGCAGACGGGTAAAATCGCACCGGGCTATTGGGCGGACATGATTATGCTGCGGGCGGGCGACCTAAACCTCATTCCCTGCCATGATCTGTGCTCCAATTTGGTCTATGCGGCGTGCGGCGGCAATGTGTGCATGAATATGGTGCACGGGCGCATCATATATAGAGATGGGGAATTCCTCACGTTGGATATCAAAGACGTGCTTCGGGAAGTCCGCGAATACGCCCTGCCGCACCTGTACGGCAAGGGCTAAAGGAGACGATTTCATTTGTCCAACCAACAGAAAAAGAGCACCTTCTTCGGCGGGGTAGCGACCTTGAGCGCAGGGATTCTTCTGGTGAAAATCATCGGTGCGATTTATCGTATTCCGCTGGCTCGGGCGCTGCCGGACGAGGCCATGGCCGACTACGGCGGTGCGTATAATATCTACAGCTTCTTTTTGACCATCTCCACGGCGGGACTACCGGTGGCGCTCTCGAAGATGATTTCCGAGGCGCGCACGGCGAGGCGCTATAATCAGATGCGGCAGATTTTCCGTGTGGCGGCGCTGACGTTTTTGGTGATGGGCCTTGTGAGCTTTGTGGGTATGTCCGCCTTTGCGCAGCTCTGCGCCGACGTGGTGCTGAAAAACAGCAAGGCGGTTTACTGCGTGATGGCGCTCTCGCCGAGCGTGCTGTGCGTGTGCATCATTGCGGCGTTTCGGGGCTATAATCAAGGGCGGCAGAACATGGTGCCTTCGGCGATTTCCCAGATTATCGAGGCGGCGGGCAAGCTGGTGATCGGTCTTGCGCTGGTGTACTATATTCTCGGCTCTGCCGGTGAGCTTGTGAGCGCCAAGACGGCTGACGCCGCCGCTGTGGGGGCGCTGGTAGGCGTGTCCGCCGGCAGCGTGATTGCGCTGATTTACATGCTGATACATCAAAAACGAAACGGTATGGGACTGGAAGCATCCGCCGATGTGCCCGAGGAGAGCGGTGCGATTTTGAAGCGGCTGCTGGCGCTCGCCGTGCCAATTACACTGGGTGCGGCCTCCATTGCGCTTGTGACGCTGCTGGACGGCAATCTGACCATGATGCAGCTGACAGAGATGCTGGGCAGCGAGGATGCGGCCAGAGCGCTCTACGGCCTGTATCAGACCACCATGTCGGTGTATAACCTCCCCGCTTCGCTGATGATTCCGATTACGGCCAGCGTGATTCCCGCCGTGTCGGCGGCGGTGGTTTCGAAAAACCGAAAGCAGGCGCGCACGGTGTCCGAATCGGCGCTGCGCATCGGCTATCTGATGGCGGCGCCGATGGGCGTGGGGCTTTTTGTGCTGGGCGGGCCGATTTGCCAGGTGCTGCTCAAGCGGGATGCGGCGACGACGGGGCCGCTGCTGTCGGTGCTGGGTTTGGCGGCGGTGTTCGTGTGCCTGTATAATTTGACAAACTCGATTTTGCAGTCGAATAATTTCGTTTATCTGCCGATTGTGTCTGTGGTTGCGGGCGGCGTGGCGAAGATTTGCTCGAATTTGCTGCTCGTCAGCCAGCCGGAGATTAACATCTATGGTGCGCCAGTGGGCACGCTGGCGTGCTTTATGATTGCGACGGCGCTCAATCTGCTGTTTATCAAGCGCGTGGTGCCCGGTGCGCCGCGGTATATGGCGGTGTTCCCCAAGGTCACGCTGGCGGCGGTGATTATGGGTGCGGGAACATGGGGTGTTTATGGGCTGCTGCACCGCATGCTGCCCATGAGTATTTCGATGTTGGGAGCGATGGCTGTGGCCGTAGCGCTGTACGTGATTTTGGTGATAGTTTTGCAGATTTTTACCATGCAAGATATACTCTTGATGCCAAAGGGCGATAAAATTGCGAAAATTTTGAGAATAAACAGAGAAAATTGAGAAAAGGTCTTGCAGTAAGGGAGAAAATATGATAGATTTTGTAAGGAAGAATGCTTACGGCATCAAGGACTTGGTGGATATTGTCGCCATACTGCGCATGCCGGACGGGTGCCCCTGGGATCGGGAGCAGACGCATGCGTCGCTCCGGCGGGGACTGCTGGAGGAAGCCTACGAGGTCATCGAGGCCATCGAGGAGGAAAATTCGGCGCACCTGCAAGAGGAGCTGGGCGACGTGCTGCTGCAAGTGGTATTCCATGCGCAAATTGAGCGTGAAGCGGGCGTTTTCGATTTCGATGCCGTGTGCGATATCATCTGCAAGAAGCTGATTTTCCGCCATCCCCATGTGTTTGGAGAGACGGCGGTGGGCGACACAGCCGAGGTGCTGGCCAACTGGGAGGAGCTCAAGCGGCAGGAGAAGGGCCAGCAGACGGTGAGCGAGAGCATGGAGGCTGTGGCTCGGAGCCTGCCCGCACTCTGGCGGGCGGAAAAGGTGCAGGGCAAGGCCGCCAAGGTTGGTTTTGACTGGTACGAGCCCCAGGGGGCGCTGGACAAGCTCGGCGAGGAACTCAATGAGCTGAGCGCTGCGATGAACGGCGGCGAGGCGGCGCACATCGAAGAGGAGCTGGGCGATCTGCTGTTTACGGCGGTGAATCTCTCGCGCAAGCTGGGCATTGACCCGGAGGAGGCGCTCAGCCGTGCCACGGACAAGTTCCAAGACCGCTTTGCCCTTGTGGAGACGCAGGCGAGTGTGCCTTTGAAGGAGCTGGACGACGCAGCGTGGGACAAGCTCTGGGAGCAGGCGAAAAAAGAGTCTTATTAGGCATCATTTCGATGCTTTTAAGTATTGCAAAACTTGTTTTTGCAGAAATTACTAGGAGGGAACATTGTTATGAACAAGAGTGAACTGATTACTGCGGCTGCCGAAGCAGCCGGCCTGTCCAAGAAGGACACCGAAACCGCACTGACCGCTATCCTGGATACCATTGCCGGCACCTTGAAGAAGGGCGATAAGGTTCAGCTGGTTGGCTTCGGTTCTTTTGAAGTGAAAGAGCGCGCAGCCCGCATCGGCCGCAACCCCAAGACCAAGGAGCAGATTAAGATTCCTGCTTCCGTCGTGCCCGTTTTCAAAGCAGGCAAGGCATTGAAGGACACTGTTGCGAAGTAATTTGAGCTGAGAATGAGAAAAAGCCGCCTGTGAGGGCGGCTTTTTTGTTTTGCTTCAGTCTGTGCGCAAAACGTAGGGAACGACCCCTGTGTCGTTCCGAATTCTCCAAAGCGGTATATTGTAGCGGAACAACACGGGGTTGTTCCCTACGATACAGTACATGTCCCAACTTCTCACCGCATGAGGGCATAGCCCGACTAAAATACGTTTGCAGACACAAAGCTTGCAGCGGATTGGCACGAGGCTTTGCCGTAAGATGATGGGTACTACCTTCGTTCCTGCTTGCCAAACTCCCGCCCGCTGGGGTTGCCTATGAGGGGGATTCCCCCGTGAGAATGCCCGAAATGGAAGAGCAAACCAGCAGAAAAGGGCGTTTTTTGGTGACTTTTTCGAGCACAAAAAAGTCACTCGCTTCGGGCGAAACACGAGAAGGGTATAGAGAAAAAAGATTCTTCGCTGCGCTCAGAATGACAGACAGAAGAGAACAGTGTGCCCTACGGGGTGGGGGAACAGGAGAGCGATGCGGAAAAGAGCATGAAGAAATAAATTGTGGGGAGAGCCCGCAATGATGGGGGGCGGTTTGCGAGTGCCTGCGGGCGAACAAAGTTCGCCCCTACGGAAAATATGAGGGGGCTAGAGGAAAATTGGCGGGGCGCTGGGGACAGCGTGCCCTACATTCCCACCGCAAAAGCACGCAGTGGGCGTCTACGAGGCGGGGGGCGTGCGCCGCCGATGCAGCACGCAGTTGAACACATTGCCTAAAATCAGCACCGTGCCGCAGAGGTAGAGCCAGACGAGCAGGATGATGGCGCTCGAGAGCGTGCCGTAGAGGAAGGAATAGCGGCTGGAGCGGGTAATCATGGCGGAGAATACCAGCGAGGCGGCCAGCAGCAGTACTGTCGCCAGCACTGCTCCGGGGACAACAGGCGGGCGGGGCTTGCCCGATGGGGCGGTGACCCGATAGACCAGCAGAATGAACAGCAGCAGCAGGGCGGAAAAGAGCCCGTAGGTGGCGTATTCCAGCGAGAGCAACGGGTTTGGCAGGTGCCAGTAAGAGAGCAGGTCGTCGAAAAAGCGGGAGCTTGTGAACGTGACGTAAATCGAAGCGTAAATGGTGAGCAGCAGCAAAAGCGAGAAGAAAAACGAGCGCAGAAAGCGCAGGGGTGAGCCCCGGCGGGGGCGCTCGTAGAGCTCGGCCATGACGGCGGTGAGCTGCCGCAGGGCGGCGGAGGCGGAGACCAACGTGGCCGCAAGACCGGCAGCGAGAAAGGCGGCGGACTGATTTTCGCTCAGATAGCCGACGTAGGAGGCCACAATTGACATAGCTTCAAAGGGGATAATGCCCTCAAGCGGGTGCAGCAAGGCCGCCGTGTCCAGATGCAGCATGCCCACGAAGGCATGGATGCAGATGAGCACGGGGAAAAAGGTGAGGATGAGGAAATAGGCGAGGCTGGAGGCGGCACGGGAGAGGTTTTTGGAGAAATAGAGCTCGCCGACCTCCAGCAGCAGGCCGATGCCCCGGGTGTTGCGTAATCGGTTGATGGCGCATCCCCCTCTCTGAATTTTACACGCATTGTGGATAGGATTGACGAAAAAGCGGGCGGTTATGTTGCAAATGTGGAAAAACAGGGCAAGGCAGCCGCCTCGCCCTGTTTTTATATTATTTCTTGCGGGCGATGGCCGCCTTCGCAGAGCGAACGATGCGTGCGGCGGTGAGGTCGTACTCTTTGCGCAGGAAGTCCTCTGTGCCGACTTGGCCGAAGCGGTCGTCTGTGCCGACCATCTCGATGGGGCAGGGGCAGGTTTTCGACATGGCCTCGGCCACGGCTGCACCCAGACCGCCGACAGTGTTGTGGTTTTCCGCCGTGACGATGGCACCGGTTTCGGCGGCACAGCGGCCGACAAGCTCAGTGTCCATAGGTTTCCATGTGAACATGTCTACCACACGGGCGGAGATGCCCTCGCTGGCGAGGGTTTCGGCGGCGGTGAGGGCTTCTACCACCATGATGCCACTGGCGATGAGGGTCACGTCTGTGCCGTCACGCAGGACATTGCCCTTGCCGATTTGGAAGGTGCTGCCCTCCTCGTAAATAGAGACGGCGTTTTTGCGCGCCATGCGGATATAATACACGCCGTAAGCGTCGGCCAGCTGCCGCACCAAATCGCCGACGGCAACGGTGTCGCAGGGCTCGAGCAGGGTGATTTCGGGGATGGAGCGCAGCACGCCCATGTCCTCAAAGGGCATGTGTGTGCCGCCGTTGTAGGCGGCGGTGATACCGGGGTCGGTGCCGAGAATACGCACGTTGAGCTTGGCGTAAGAGCAGCTCATGAAAATCTGATCGCAGACGCGGCGGGAGGCGAAAATGCCAAAACTGTGGGCGAAGGGCACTTTGCCCGTGGCGGAGAGGCCGGCGGCGATGCCAATCATGTTGGCCTCGGCAATGCCGGCGTTGATGAACTTGTCCGGGTGCGCCTTGCGAAAGGCACCCATGCCGGAGGAGCCGACGAGGTCGGCGTCGAGCGCAACAATGCGGCTGTCGGTGTTTGCGAGCTCGATGAGGGTGTTGGCGTAAACCTCACGCATCATGTTGGCGGATTTCTCCCGGATTTCCTTAACCTTATACATAGCCTAACCCTCCTTCAGTGCGGCCACACGGGCTTTGGCGGCCTCGATGCTGGCTGACATATCCTCGGCGGTGAAGGCGATGTGGTGGTTGGCTTCCTTGCCCTCGGCGAGGTCGCAGCCCTTGCCCTTGATGGTGTGCAACACAATCATGCTCGGGCTGCCGACGTTTGCTTTTGCGGCGGTGATGGCGGCGTCAATCGCAGCGATGTCGTGCCCGTCCACTTCGATGACGTTCCAGCGGAAGGCGCGCCATTTTTCGGCGAGGTCAAAGGTGTCGAGTACGTTTTCGAGGTAGCCGTCGAGTTGCTGGCGGTTATAGTCGGTGAAGCCGATGAGGTGGTCGAGCTTGTGGGCGGGGGCGAACTGTGCGCCCTCCCAGATTTGACCCTCGTTGCTCTCGCCGTCACCGATGACGAAGTAGGTGTAATTCTCCCGCCCGTCCATGCGGTTGCCCAGCGCAACGCCAATGGCGGTGGAGATGCCCTGCCCGAGCGAGCCGGTGGTCATGTCCACGCCGATGGTTTTGTTGCGGTCGCAGTGACTGGGGAGGTTCGTGCCGCCTTGATTGAGGGTGAGCAGCATGTCCTTGGGGAAGTAGCCCTCCATCGCAAGGGCGGCGTAAACGGCGGGGCCTGCGTGCCCCTTGCTCATGATGAGCCAGTCGCGGTCGGGCCAGTCGGGGTTTTGCGCATCGTGCTTGAGCTGCTTGCCGTAAAGCACGGCGAGCAATTCCACTACGCTCATGGCTCCGCCGACATGGCCGAAGCCGAGGGCGGCGAATTCCTCCAGCGTGAGCAGGCGCAGGTCTGCCGCATAGCGTTCCAGTTGCTTTAATTCCATCATAGCTCCATTCCTTTCACATAGCCAATGCTGTTCGCCGTTAAGAAACGAGCAGCGGTTCATAACGAAAATGGGTGAGGTAGTAGTATTGCAGGGAGTCAAAGTCTTGCAGGATGGCGGGTTGGTCGAGTGTCATGCTGCCGTCGGCGAGGAAGTAGCGCCCCTTGTCTGTCGGCACAGGCACGGCCTGCATGGTCGGGCGGGTGGCCTGCATATAGGCGGGCCCTGTCCAGCCGCAGAGGTCGAAGAGCTTGGTCATGAGAAAGCAGGGGGCGATTTTACCGCCGTCGCCGGTGAAGCTGATGCCGAGCTGCTCCTTCGCCTTGTCGTTGGCCCAGATGAAGTAGGGCGTGGTGTAATAATTGAGGAACCCCTCTTCCGTGGATAAATCCAGATTGATGCCCAGCTCCTCATAAATCGTGTTGCCGTCGCCCATCCACGGCATATGGTCGCCGAAGAGCACCACCACGAGCGGGCGCTCGAAGTCCTTGAGATTACCCAGCAGCGTGAGCAAGTGCTCGCCGGTGTTTTGGAGGCTGCCGAGATAGTTGTTCATAGCGTTGTAGGCGGCGGCAGAGTAGCCTGCGCCGAAGTAGCCCTCGCCCCGCTCGGCCTCCGTGAGATTATAGGGGCCGTGCCCTTGATAGGTGAGGTGATACGCAAAATAGGGCTGGTCGGTTTCGGCGCAGTGCTCCCGATAGAGCTTTTCCAAATCCGGCAGGAATCTGCCGTCGTAAGCGATGTCCTCGTAGCGGTTTTCTACGAAGTAGTAGTTTTCAAAGCCGAGGTTCTCCATGATGTTCCGGCGGTTGTAAAACCAGGTGTAGGACGGGTGCGCACCCTCCACGTAGTAGCCGTTTTCCCGAAAGTACCAGGGGTAGCTGTTGGTGGGCACACGAAAGTTGCCCATTTTAGACAGTCCCGTGAGAAACGCCCGCTCGGTGTTCACCGTGCCGCCTGCAAAAATGTTGGTTACAAGCTCGCCGTGGATGCTCTCGGCTTGCAGCGCCCGCAACGGGGCGTACACCGCCTCATCGATAGGCAGGCCGAAGCCGGAGAAGTCGGCGTAAGCCTCCAGCATAATGGTCATCACGTCGATTTGGCTCTCGGCGGGGATGGGCGCATCGGTATACTGATTCAAGGCTTGCAGCGCTGCGCTTTCCCGATAGTCGGCGGGCTTCGCCGAACCGGCGAACCTGGTGGAGTAGAGGAAGGGGTACACCAGCCCCTTGGAGTAGAAAACCTGCGTCTCCGCCCAGGGAGTGATGAGCGCCTCGTTGCGGGTGCGGTTAACGTAGAGATTCTCGTTCTGGTAGAGCCGCAGCAGCGGAAAAAATGCGAGCAGGCACACCGCCAGAGCGATGAAGCGGGGCTTTTTCTCCGGCCGCCCTGATGCAAACAATCCCAGAAACAGGGCAGAGAGTAGCACGAAGGCGATGGCGAGGATAATGTACACGTCAAACGTCATTTCATAGCCCTTGCCCGCCATGTCCCGCGCCTCGCGAAAGAGCAGCACGTCCTCGAACATCAGCGGCTCGCTGCGGTAGAGCATTTTGTGATAATTCACGATGCCCAGTGCGGCGGCAAGGCCGCCGGAGACGAGCTGCCCGATCCATGCCCGATTGGTGAGCAGGTAGAACAGTCCCGCGAGAAAAACCACAGGAAAGAGGTTGAGGACCACGATGAGCGGATGCTCAAAGTAGGTGGCGATGAGGGGAGAGCGATTCACCGTGACGGTGAAGCCAAAGGGCAGCAGCCCGGCAACCAGAGCGGCGAGGAACAGGGCGAGACTCGTCCACAGCGGAGATTTCCCCTTCGTCCGAAGGGAGAGAAATTGCGCCTTCATTTAATAGGCCAGCCGCTCGTCGAGGTAGGCTTTCAAGTCGGCGATGGCGATACGCTCCTGCTTCATGCTGTCGCGCTCGCGCACAGTGACGCAGTGGTCAGCGGCGGTTTTGTCGTCGCCGACGGTTTCGAAGTCCACGGTGATGCAGTACGGCGTGCCGACTTCGTCCTGGCGGCGATAGCGCTTGCCGATGGAACCGGCATCGTCAAAGTCCACCATGTAATGCTTGGAGAGTGCGGCGTAAATTTCCTCGCCCTTGGGGGAGAGCTTTTTCGAGAGCGGCAAAATGGCGCACTTGTACGGGGCCAGCGCCGGATGCAGGCGCAGCACGGTGCGCACGTCGTTTTTCTCTGCGTCGATGACCTCTTCGTCATAGGCGTCTACCAGCAGCGCCAGCAACAGGCGCTCCACGCCGACGGAGGGCTCGATGACGTAGGGGTGATAATGCTCGTTTGCCTCCTGGTCATAGTAGCTCATGTCCTGCCCGGAGGTGGTCTGGTGGGCGTTGAGGTCGAAGTTCGTGCGGCTTGCGACGCCCCAAAGCTCGCCCCAACCGAAGGGGAAGCGGTACTCATAGTCGGTGGTGGCGTTGGAGTAGTGCGAGAGCTCCTCGGCTTCGTGGTCGCGATAGCGGAGGTTTTCGGCGGTTATGCCGAGGCCGCGCAGCCAGTCGCCGCAGTACTGCTTCCAGTAGTCGAACCACTCCAGCTCCGTGCCGGGCTTGCAGAAGAACTCCAGCTCCATCTGCTCGAACTCACGGGTGCGGAAGATGAAGTTGCCGGGGGTGATTTCGTTGCGGAAGGATTTGCCGATTTGGCACACGCCGAAGGGCACCTTCTTGCGGGTGGTGCGCTGAATAGACTTGAAGTTGACGAAAATGCCCTGCGCCGTTTCCGGACGGAGGAAGATTTCGGCGGCGGAATCCTCCGTGACGCCTTGGAAAGTCTTGAACATGAGGTTGAACTTGCGGATATCGGTGAAATCATGCTTGCCGCAGGTGGGGCAGGGGATGACCTTTTCTCGCAGGTAAGCGGTCAGCGCATCCTGCTCCAGCGCCTCGACGAGCATACCCTCGACGCCGTTGGCCTTGTTCCAGTCCTCCACGAGATTGTCGGCGCGGTGGCGGGCCTTGCAGGCCTTGCAGTCGATGAGGGGGTCGTTAAACGTCGCCACGTGGCCGGAGGCCACCCAGACCTGCGGATTCATCAAAATGGCGCTGTCCAGCCCCACGTTGTAGGGGTTTTCCTGCACGAATTTTTTCATCCAGGCCTTTTTGATGTTGTTTTTCAACTCGACACCGAGCGGGCCGTAGTCCCAGGTGTTGGCGAGGCCGCCGTAGATTTCGCTGCCGGCGAAGATGAAGCCCCGGCCTTTGCAGAGAGCGACGAGCTTGTCCATGGTCTTTTCCGTGTTGTTCATGTGGTATCAATTCCTTTTATTGTAATCTCCCTCACCGGCTGTGAGGGGATGGGGAGGCTTTTCTCCGCTGGTCTGCTGATCCATTTCGAAAAGCACAAGCGCATGTCACGCACGCCCCCTCCGCATCTTACGGCAAGGTGCAGTGGTCATCCGGTGCAAGCTTTGTGTTTGCAACCATTGTTTGGGCGCACTGTGTGCTTTTGCAGCGGGAATTTTAGAGGCTCCTACGTTTTGCGCACAAGCCGAACATTTTCACTGCAAGAGGGCACAGCCCGGCAGGAGGACTTCACGTATGCAAAGCTTCCGCCGCCATGCCGGGCAGTATCTTGCGATGCTATGTAATGTCCTTCCCTTGGCAAGCGTTTCCCCATCGGCTTTGTTGCATCAAGGCCATTCCCCCGTGAGAATGGACGAAATTGCAACTTTCAGCCGGTGGAAAAGCGGTTTTGGTTTCTTTTTGACGTTCAAAAAGACCACCCCTTGCGGGTTGAGCGTGCTAAGAAAAAGAGAGAAAATTATTTTGGAAAATATACGGATAAAGGAAGAAGCGATTTGCGAGCCCTCGTGAAAAAAGCGGGTTTGCCGAAACGGCGAAAATCACATCTGCTCCGGCGCAGTCACCCCGATAATTCCAAGGCAAATCGCCAAGACGCTCTTGGCGCAGGCGGCAAGCTTCAAGCGGGCGAGGCGCAGGGCGGGGCTGTCCGCATTTTTGATGGAGCAGTCGTTATAAAACTTATGAAAATCCGCCGCCAAATTCATCAGATAACGGTTGATTTGGCTGGGGTCATAGTTCTTTGCGGAGACGGAAATCTCTTCGGGCAGGCTCGCCATGCGCTTGATGAGCGCACGCTCCGACTCGTGGGTGAGCAGCGCCGTGTCCACGGCGGCAAACGGCTGCACGGCAATGCCGTCCTCGGCCAGATTGCGGATGATGCTGCCGATGCGGGCGTGGGCGTATTGCACGTAGTACACCGGGTTTTCCCCGTCCTGCCGCACGGCGAGGTCGAGGTCGAATTCCAAGTGGTTGGACGGCTTTGCATTGAAGAAGAAGCGGGCGGCATCCACGGAGATTTCGTCGAGTAGGTCGGAGAGCGTAATCACCTTGCCCGAGCGCTTGGAGACCTTGACGCTCTCGCCGTTGCGCACCAGATGCACAAACTGCATGATGAGAAAGTCCAGCCGCACCGGGTCGATGCCGATGGTGCCGATGGCGGCCTTGAACCGCAGGGCGTGGCCGTGGTGGTCGGCGCCGAGCACGTCGATGACCTTGTCGAAGCCCCGCACCTCGAACTTGTTGCGGTGGTAAGCGATATCCACGGCGAAGTAGGTGTAGCCGCCGTTGGTGCGGCGCAGCACCTCGTCCTTTTCGTAGCCCAAATCGACGAGGTTAATCCACAGAGCGCCGTCTTTTTCATAGGTGTGGCCGCTCTGCTCGAGAATGTCGATGGTCTCCTTGACGTAGCCGCTCTCGTGCAGGGCGGTTTCAAGGAAAAACTCGTTGTAGTGGATGTTGTAGCGCTCCAAATCCCGCTTCATCTTCTCGATGTTGCGGCCGATGCCGTACTCCCGCATCTCCAGCTGGCGGATGTCGGACGGCATGGTGAGGAATTTGTCGCCGAACTTTTCAATGATTTCGGCGGCCAGTTCCTTGATGTCTACGCCGTGGTAGCCGTCCTCGGGGAAGGTGATGGAGTCCTCGCCCTGTAGGGCTTGTAGATAGCGCACCTCGAGGGATTTGCCGAACTTTTCAATCTGGTTGCCAGCGTTGTTGACGTAAAATTCACGCCACACGTCATAGCCCGCACGCTCCAGCACGGAGGCCATGGCATCGCCGAGCACGCCGCCGCGGGCGTTGCCGATGGTCATGGTGCCGGTGGGGTTGGCCGAGACGAACTCCACCATGATTTTTTTGCCCTTGCCCTCGTCGATGGTGCCATAGGCGGTGCCTTCGGTCTCCACTGCCTCGAGAACTTTGCCATACCAGGCAGCGCCGTAAGTGAAGTTCATGAAGCCGGGGCCTGCGATTTCCACGGCGTCAAAAAAGCTGCCGGACAAATCCAGATTGTCCGCAATCGCCTGCGCCACGGTGCGGGGATTTTGCTTCATCGCCTTGGAAGCGGACAGGGCGAAAGAGGAGGCGAAGTCGCCGTTGCCGGGCTTTGCGACCTCAATGGTGTAATTGACGGCGATGTCAGCGGGCAGCGCACCGGCTGCAACGGCTTTTTGGTAGGCGGCGGCGGTGAGGTCGCTGATTTGCTGGCGGGCTGATGCGATTAGGTTCATATTTTTATCTCCTCATCAATTGGGGATTTTTTGTTGTTCTTGGTTTTTATTGGATTTCCGGATAGAGAGAGTTTTCCTCTATTTCTTTGGTCTTATCAAGCTTCGTCTGAGGCGAGTTCTCGTCAGAGCAAAGTTCGCTTCGTTCATTCTCCCGCAAGCGGAAGAATTCATCTTCACTTCCTTGCTCTTCCTCTTCCCAAAAGTGCAAGCACTTTTGGGAGCCCT
>JGI994J12354_10002354_pt1 | contig 18570 bp, 15 predicted proteins | sample IntmicLarv3ML3BL_FD_12354 | JGI IMG/M metagenome (IMG submission 12354)
AGGATCGGGAGGTTATACGGAATATGTATCACCGCATGATAGGGTTAATGCAGGCATGTCCGCCATGGGTCTTAATATCTCGGAAGAGGATTCGGACATCCTTGCGGAAAGTTTAAAGAAACTGAACAGCGCAGCGGAGCAAATTTCAAAGATGGCAGACCTTTCGGAAGCAACACAATCATATATAGACAAAATATCTTCAGTATCGCAGAATCTTGAAAAATTCAGTGAGATAACAGGATCACTCGGTGAGGTTTCCGATAGTATTATCAATTCATGTAAGATGATTTCCGGCTCTGACGAAGAAGGCGCCGGTGATCAGCCAAAAAGCTATGTTGAGCATATGTCGATGCTTAATAATAACATTTCAGACCTGAATAAGTTCTACGAAACACAACTCACGAGCCTTGGCTCGCAGATGGAAACAGTACATCATATCAACGCAGGCTTGAATCGTATACGTGACCTTTATGACAGTTCACTTGTAGACAGTGCGGCATTCCGTAACGAAAATGAGCGTATGGCACAGCTTCTTGCACAGCTGAATCAGGTCTATACCCGCATGTTACAGGCTATGACAGTAAATATGCCCGGGGGTGGAGCTTTTGCACCGGCACCTCCGCCACAAGGATATCAACAACCACCTTATCAGGGAGGATATCCACCGCAAGGAGGATACAGATAAGTGAAAAGTGAAAAATATTCGCTGTTCATTCAAATGGGCAGACCAATATAAAAAAAAATAAATAAAAATGGCAGGAGTATCAAAAAATCCCAATTCGGCGCGTCAGAAGATGATCAATCTGATGTATCTGGTGTTTATCGCCATGATGGCGCTTAACATACCTGCGGAGGTGCTGGATGGGTTTGGGCTGATTGAACGTAGTCTGCGTGCTTCTACGGATAATTCCACCAAACGCAACGAACAGATAATGGGAAGCCTTGATATGGCATATCAGGTTAACGAAACAAAAGTTCGCGAGTGGTATATAAAAGGAATTGAAGTGAAAAAGCAATCGGATGAGCTGTTTAGTTATCTCGGGGAACTGAAGTATCGTATTGTTGAGGAGTCTGACGGCAAGAAAGTCGATATCGATGATATAAAGAATAAAGATAACCTTGACGCTGCAGCAACAATAATGCTTTCACCGATTACCGGCGAAGGTGAAAAGCTTAAAGAGCGAATTAATACATATCGTAATAATATGTCCTTTATAGTTGCCGATCCTTCGAAGATAGCAATATTCGAATCTATATTAAATACAAATTCTAAGGGAGAGGGCGCACTTGCTCATTCGTGGGAATCAGGGTTGTTCGAAAATATGCCCGTTGCGGCAGTAGTGGCAATGATGACAAAGATGCAGAACGACGTACGCTATATAGAAGGAGAGGTTCTTTCTACCTTGATTACTAACGTAGATGAAAAAGATTTCCGTGTAAATAAAGTTGAGGCGTTAGTTATACCCAAAAGTCAGGTTGTTACGCAAGGATCACCGTATGTGGCGCAGTTAGTTCTTGCCGCAGTCGATTCAACGCGTCGTCCCGAATATTTCCTTGATGGGAAATTACTTGAAAATGAGTGGATATCAATCCCTTCAGGAGCGATTGGACCACATACCGTGACTGGTCAAATCGTATCTGACGGAAATACTTACGAGTATACTACAAGTTTTTCCGTAACTGCCTCTAACGCATCGGTAGCGCCTGTATTGATGAATTTTCTTTATCAAAGTATACCTAACGATGTAGCTGTAGCTATGTCGGGCGTGCCGAGCGGTTCGGTGAGGGCAACCATAAGCAGCGGAAACATAGTGCAAAAAGAAGGAAATGTATGGACCGTAACAGGACTTGATGTTTCGAAAGCGCCAAAGGTTACCATAACTCTTTCAGGAACAGATATGGGCGGAAATACAAATTCTGTAAGTCAGGAATTTATGGTGCGTCCGCTACCTCCGCCGATGCCTTTTATCTCGTATAAAGATGCTGATGGAGCTACTCGAACATTTAAAGGTGGTCTTATCGCTAAGCGTAATCTTGTTGAGACCCCGGGTATTGAGGCCGCTATCGACGATGGTGTACTTAACATAGCTCACAAAGTAACGGGATTCACTCTTCTTTTTGTTGATGGAATGGGTAATTATATACCGGAAGTGTCGAACAGCAGTGAGTTCACTCCGCGCCAGAAAGACCTTATCAGGAATTTAGCAAGAGGAAAACGTTTTTTTATCAACAATGTTAAAGCGCTCGATCCCGCAGGAAAGCCTGTTGCCATTACTTACTCGATGGATGTGGTGGTCAATTAAGTGAAAAATGAAAAGTGAAAAGTGAAAAATCAAAAACTGACACGATTTAGTAATAATACGATATAACGAATAAACGATTTATAAAATGAAACGGTTTTATTATATAACTTCAATTTTTCTTGTTCTGACATTATTTGCTCAGGCACAAAATCAGACCGGAGTTCGCACGAGCCGCGGCGGTGCTGATCGTAACAGGCAACAGAACGAGAATAATAGATCAGGGCTGCCTGAGCTTAGCGTTCGTGCTCAAAATTTGAATGAACAGCTTACTCGTGATGTCGGAAATGCACGTTGGATGCGAACTATTATGCGTGAACTTGACCTGACGAATGAAAAGAATGCTCCGTTATATTACCCTGTGCAGGAAGTTAACGGCACGGTTAATTTTTTCACCAAGCTGTTTCAGCTTGTAAGCGAAGGAAAAATAGATGTATATGAGTACATAGGCGATTATGAATCATTCGAAGATGATAATTTGTTGCCGTTCAAAGAGATGCTTGAAAAGTTCAGTATCTATTTCGAAGAAGTACCTGCGAGCGGCGGTCAACCGGCAAGGTACGTGATAAATGCGAGCGATATACCTTCGGGTGAAGTAAAATCGTTTTATGTGAAGGAAACGTGGTATTTTGACCAGAATAACTCTCTTTATGATGTTAAAACGTTGGCGGTATGTCCGATAGCATATGTCCTTTCTGATATCGGCGAACAGCGTATGCCGATGTTCTGGGCTAAGTACGAGGATATACAGCCTTATATAAAGAGTGATTATATAATGACTTCAAATCTGAATAATGCCAAGAGGTATACTGTTGACGACTATTTCCGCCATCGTATGTTTGACGGTGAAATTGTTAAAACCGAGAACCTTATGAATCTTGCCATGCATCAATTGTATCCCGATCCTGATACGTTGAAAATAGAACAACAAAAAATCGAGGATCAGTTGCAATTATTCAATGACTCTCTTTGGATGAAACCCGATACGACAGCAGTATTGAGCAAAAAGGAAGCTAAGGCAGTAGCGAAAACTACGCGAGGAACGAAAAAAGAATCCGGCGCTTCAACAGAAAACAAGAGCGTAAAGAAAGAAAGTTCAAAACAGCCGAAACAACCGAAAGCGAAGCCGGAAAAAGCAGCTGCGAAATCTGCTCCTACACGATCCATACGTCGTAATTAAAGTTATCTCTTAGTCCGGCAATCCGTTACGCCATAACAGGTAACTGTAGCAACGAAAAATGAATTGTTGATATAAAGGGTTTTTGGTAGAGAATAGACTCCGGAAGTTTTCAAGGATATATTTTTTATTTATACAATCTTCAGGGTCATCCAGTTTTTTGATTGTATCAAACATTGTCGTACCTATCTCGTTAAGCCATTTTTGTTCAGGTATGTAAAATCCCATTTTTTGCTTGCGCCAACAGATTTCATCAGGCACAGTTCCAACCATAGCTTTGCGCAGCAGATATTTATTCCAACCGTCATGAATCTTGAATGATGAAGGAACAGAAAATGCAAATTCCGACAATTCTATATAGTCGGATAAAGGTATAACACATTCTATACCATGCGATGCCGCAGAATGTTCACCCCAACGAAGAATATTTCCGAGAAAAATCGTATAACTTTCGTAAAGAGCATCGTTTAATACTTCTTTATTCATTTCCGGTATCGGCGACGGCTCATTGAAATAGTTATCTCTCGCCTGCGGCATTAAAGATTCAAACTGGTATTTCCTCTTTTTGCGTGCTAATACCTGCGGAGTGTAATAATGTGCTTTTGCCCATTCTTTAAGAATACGTGTAAATATGTCTTTTTTTGTCATTCCTGAATTTTCGATTTGCGATAATTCGCTCCTCAAATTTTTCCATTCACGATTTCTGCGCAATGATCTGAGTAATAACGAGTAAAATGTCTGATATCCGCCGAGCATTTCGTCGCCGCCTTGCCCGTCGAGAAAGACCCCCTGCCCACGACTTTTAGCTTCTTCCATAATGCAATACTGTGCTATAGAGCTGGCATTGTATACCGGAATATTTTGAACACGGTTTACCGTGTCTAACTTTTCGACGATATGGTCTGATGTACATACAACCTTTACCCATTCAACTCCGGTATGGCGTACAACCTTTTCTGCCCAGTATGCTTCACCTCCGTCGTATTTGTCTGTTGTAGTATAGGCGACAAGTGTCTTGTCGGGATTAGTTTTTTTTGCCGTGCATATAAGAGCAGAGCTGTCCATCCCTCCGCTGACCCCGACAGCCACAGGCCCGTCGAACAAATCAAGATTGCTACGCACTGAATCGGATAATAAATCGCGTAATTTATTTATATATTGTTGTTCGCTGACATAACTAAAAGCTACATTACTTCGGTTATACGGCAGGGTGTAATATTTCTCGATGGTCAGCTTGTCTGTTACTGTTTCATATTTTACAAAATGTGACGGCTCAACGGAATGTATATCATTAAAAAAGTATTGATCCGCCCGCCCTATATTTCCCCACAACAAATAATCTATGACAGTATTTTTGTTAATACTACGCGAATCTTCGCATGTCGAATACAACGTACGGCTTTCCGAAGCAGCCGCAAATTGGCTGTCCGAATTACAAAAATACATCGGACGGTTGCCGATATGATCGCGTGCGCAATAAATTATTTTGTTTTTGGAATCAAAGTATATAAGTGACCAGAAACCTTTAAGCGATTTCAAACAGTTTGTGCCGTTATTTTCGAACAGTCGGAAAACAATTTCCGAATCAGTTAGATCATTTTCTCCACCGGTTGATAATTGTTTACATAACTCTTCTTTATTAAGAAGCCGCCCTTCGAATAAAAGAGTGTTTCCTTCGTGTGACGCTACATTATGACCGTCGTTCCCGGAAGAACAAGAGCCTGCAGCAATCCGTGCCAACGAATCGGTTGTTCCTAAGGTTTGAAAATCTTTATTTAATATGAGTGATACTCCGGTTTTATCTCCGCGATGAGATAATGTGCTTAATCCTTTGTTTAAAAGTTTGCTAAGTGATTCTGTCGGTGCATCTTGTTTTTTGCAAATAGCTAATAATCCGTTCATGTTTTTTTATAGATGTATAACTTACATAAATATTTTGACGGAATTTCTTTTTGATTGTGAATGCAAATATCAGGATTATTATTTAATTGTCCAAATGTTAAATTCAAAGGTTTTGTTGATATTTATTTTTATAAAGCAGAATTATCCCTTTCTTTTTCAAGCATTTTCCTGAGAAAATTGATTTCTTCTTTAAGAGAAGAAATATATTCTTTATCTTGCTGAATAAGGGTTCCTATGTTAGATTGTGCGTTATCACCATTATTTTCGTGAATGATATTGCTTGCTTTTTCTCCAAAGAGGACGGATATTGAAATGTCCAATATTTTCGCTATTTCTATTAACCGATTAACACTAAGTTTTTTATCGCTTTTCTCAAGCCGGCCATAAGTACTTTGAGTAATACCCATTTCATTGGCAATAAAATCCTGCGTTATGCCTCGTTCTTCTCTGTGTTTCTTAATTCTTGCTCCAACTGAATTCATGAATTATTTAATTTATAATTAATATTATGCGCAAATGTACTATTATTATTTATATTATGAAGCCATCTTGATAAAAAATCATTGTATTTTTACAATCTGAAATTTTAATTAGAAAAAGTGAAAAATACATTTGTCACATTTTTAGATTTGTTGAATGTAAAGTATACAAAATCGTTTGCTGATCAGTACTTCAATGAACATCCTCACAAATACAATTTGTTTGGATTGTCAAAGATGTTGTCGGACTACGGCGTTGAAAATGCAGCTACGCGTATTAATAATAAAGAGCAAAACCTGTCAGGGATCGAAACACCATTCATCGCTCATTTCGGAGGCGATTTTGTAGTCGTTTATAAAATCGAATCCGACAATGTTTCATTTCTTTGGAAAGGCGATAAGCATATTTTGTCGATTGAAAAATTTATTGAGGCTTGGTCAGGGGTTATTCTTTTAGCCGAATCTTCCGAAAAATCTATCGAGCCTGATTATAAAGAACATAAAAGGTCAGAAATATTTAATAGCCTGAAAAAAATATTATTCTTTTCCGCAATCGGATTTATAGCGTTATTAGCCTACATATATCAATCATTCTATACGAACATCGGGATATCCTTAATTATACTAATCAGTTTGACTGGTATATATATTAGTTGGCTGTTATTACTAAAGCAGATGCATATCCAAAGCCAATATGCCGACAAAATATGTTCACTATTCAAGCAAAAGGATTGTAATAATGTCTTGGAGTCAAAAGCTGCAAAGCTATTTGGCATTATTGGACTTAGCGAAATCGGATTCGGCTATTTTTTAGCAAACATTTTATTGCTACTGTTTTCGCCTTCACTGATCACATCTATTGTTTTGATTAATATCCTTACTCTACCCTTTACTTTCTGGAGCGTATGGTATCAATGGGCAAAAGCTAAGCAATGGTGCGTTCTTTGTTTAATAGTATTAGTATTATTGTGGACTATCTTTATTGTTAACATCCTATTCGACTATGTACGATTACTGGAATTTAGTTATCAGGAGTTCCAAAACCTGATTATAACAGGGTGCTGTTATTTTGTTTCAATATTAGGCATTAATCTGCTTGTTCCAAAGCTTAATACAGAAAAGAACACGCAGTCGCTCAGACAATCTATGAATAGTATGAAAGCCGATGAAAGTGTTTTTACAGCATTATTGAAAAAGCAACCTTTCTATGAAACAAGCGATAGTGATTCTGTTATTCGGTTTGGGAATCCCAATAGTAAACTGCGTATTACAGTTTTCAGTAACCCGTATTGCAATCCCTGTGCAATAATGCATAAAAAGATTGATGAATTATTGTCAAAGGTAAACAATAGTATCAGTATTCAATACATTCTTTCATCTTTTGAGGAAAAACTGAATTCAACAAACAAATACTTGATAGCAGCCTGTTTAGCAGACAAAACTGATTCTATAAAGCATATTTTCAACGATTGGTTTGAAGAAGGTAAAACGTTACGTGATGATTATTTTAGCAATCTATCTTTGAATATTGAAAATCCGAAAGTTGAAGTCGAATTTCAAAAGCATGAAGCATGGAAGGCAAAAAATCAACTACGAGGAACTCCGACTGTGTTAGTAAACGGATATCAGTTACCTGAAAGCTATAAGATAGAAGATTTACGATATTTTACAGATTTAGAATTATGATCATAAAAGATTATATATTAGAGAGTTTTGTTTTTTTATTTACAATTAAATTTATGTATTATGAAATTAGAAAAAATTAGTTTGAGAAACATGTCCGACAATTTAACGGACAATGAAATGAAAGCCACTCTTGGTGGTGGTTATGGTGGTTGTATGAAACTTACTTGTTGGGTAAATAATCAACTAAGAGCTATGACAGTTTACGGACAATCGCTTGACTGTCATTATATTGGCGAAAGAGAGTGTGACCATGATTATTCATATATATGTTCTCCGTGTTAACGTTTATTTGTTTTCCCTCCAATAATGGTGCATAAATTGGAGGTTTTTTTTCTTCAATTATTGGAAGATTTTTTGAAACTTGGTTTTATTTATGATTTAAATTATTATAAAAAAAACCGAAAAATAAGAACTTGAATTATTGCATATAAAATAATAATGAACAAAAAAGTGTTGTTTTTTTGTTCAATGTTTTTTAGGAAAGATGTTTAATTAATCTTAAACATCCACCTTCTTTGGTGGTGGTAGTTTAATAATTGTTATCTTTGTGATGTGTGCGCAAAGATTTTATGTGCTTTTTGTGATAATCAAAATGTTACTATTTAATAAAGATGCATTTATTTATCGATAAATATGTAAATAAGCTATTTTGTGTTTTTTTTGCGTTAGTTTTTACTGCGGGTTGTTCTTTAAATAAGCAAATAAAAGATGAACTACCATACATTGATGTCAGAAAGAACTATCCTGAAAAAGAAATCATTTTGACAGAAATTGCCAATGTTACTTACTTACATTTAAATTCCAATAATGAGGAATACCTTTATAAAGGTAATATAAGAAATGTAACAAATAATACAATTGTTATTTATGATAATTCTTCCGGTTCCATCATGTTTTTTTCAAAAGATGGTAACCCAAAGTCGCAATTCAATCATTTTGGACAAGGTCCGGAGGAGTATAATTTTGTAGAACGTATAATTTATGACGAAGAAAATAATGATGTATTTGTTTTCGATAATAAATTAAAAGATAAAATAAGTACAATTTTAGTATATTCTTCAAGCGGTAAATATAAAAGAAAAATCCCTTTACCACATAACGCTGAATTAAGCTCGCTGATTTCTTTCGACGATAATTCGTTTTTCGTAAATTCAAGAGTGAGTATAGATAGCTTACAGGAGTGGGATGGTGTGACAGAGTTGATACCAACAAGTTATTTCTCAACATTCTACCAAGTATCTAAAGAAAATGGAACTGTATTGGATTCTTTAAAAATGCCATGTAATATAACAGATTTGATATATAAAGTTGATAGAGGTGATTATAGTATTGTAGTTGAGAAAATATTTTTTTGTAATATCACAAAAAGTTTTGACGGCCTTTTTCTATGCAATCCCGAAAATGACACTATTTATCATTATGCTAAAGATAAAGCAGTAACCCCTGTATTTTACAAAACACCTCCCGTACAAAAAACAAACTTGAAAGTTATAATCGATAATTGGTGTGAAATCGGTGATTATCTATTTTTTAGAATCCAAACACTTCAATCTGATATGAGAAGTAAATTCGATTATCCTGAAGCTTTCTATATCCATGAGAAAAAAACAAACGAAATATTTCGTCAAAAAATAATTTTGCCGGACTATAAAGATAAAGAATTTACTATTTGTCCATCCAATATTCGCTTCTCTGATGTTGTAAGTGAAGTTTTCTTTGAATTGGACTTGATTGAGCTTAAGCAAGCATATAATGAAAACAAGTTAAGTGGCAAGCTAAAAGAATTAGTTGCATCTCTAAACGAATTAAGCGACAATAATGTATTTATGTTTGTACGCTTTAATTAGCGATTGATATTCAGATGGGGCAGAAAAAAAATCAAATCACATTGTACCTTCAGCGAATTTCAGATATTCTATTGATAAATGGAGGATTTGTTGGTAGTCCGGGAATATATGCCGGAGAGATGGGCCTCGCCTTATTTTTCTCCCATTATGCCCGTTTTACCGGAAATGAGTTGTATAAGGAATATAGTTTCGGCTTAATAAAAAAAATACAAAACAGTATTCATCTTGGGACCCCGATTGATTACAAACAAGGATTGGCAGGAATCGGATCAGCAATCGAATATTTGGTTCAAAACTGTTTCTTTGAAGGAGATACAGATGACATATTGGAGGAATTTGATAAGCGGATATTTTACGCATATTCCTTTTCACTTTTAACAATTGACGAAATCTTGAGCATAGGGTATTATGCTTTATGGAGGATGTCGGGAAACAGTTCAAAAAAAGAATATATAAGGAAATCCATCCTGCCGGAAATAGTGAATTTTATGAAGGAAAAGTACATGAATAATAATTTTTCTCATCCGATGGTTTCCTTTATCGATGATATTATTTCAATAGAAAATATTATCGACCTACCTGATCATTCTAACATTCATTCATTCCTTCGACTGTGCAGTAATAAAAAGCAAGGTAGTTTTGATGGAACATCATACGAAAACATATTAGGAAAAATGGAAAATACATCAAAAAATATTTTTTTGATGAATGAAAACATCCCTTTAGGATTTCAAAACGGACTTGCAGGCTTGGGTATTTTTTTAATAACAGAGCTTGACGGCAATGACTCGTGGACATCACTTCTCCCCAATGATTTTATACCGGAAAAAAAATGAATCTGTATCTGTTTAACGATAATGATAGTGCTGCGGAGTACGGAATCGGCACTTATCTCAAGGAAATGACAAAAGCAATTGAAGAGTCTGCCATCAACATTCACATCGTACATTTACATTCCGTCTGTTCGGAATTTGAAATAGTAAAAACAGACAATGTCGAATATTGGAATATACCGGAGGTGCGTAATGAAAACACCTTCTCCGGTTCCATGCAAAAGGTGGAAGGTTATTATCTGAACGTGATTTATCTTCTGCGTCTTTATATAAAAGATACAAAGAATCTTGTTTTTCATTTCAACTATAATCATTGTCAATTTCTTGCGAAAGAATTGAAAGCTATATTTGATTGCAAAACCGTTTCTACGGTACACTTTACGAAATGGATGCTTGAATTTAACAGTAATTTTTCTTTGCTGAATAGAATCAAAGCCAAACCTGAAAAACAAAGGAGCCGATATGAACAATTGATTTTTACAACCGATGAATTAGAAAACCTCCTTTTCAAAACAACAGATCGAGTGATTGCTCTTTCACGGTATATGCACAATCTGCTTCAAACAGAATATCAACTTGACCCGTATAAAATAATCACTATTCCTAATGGTTTGGAAGATATAAGCACTCAAATGAAAATTTCAAAGAATGAGTCAAGAAGAAAATGGCGTATATCCGAAAAAGAATTACTTGTTCTTTTTACAGGGCGATTACATCCGGTAAAAGGACTTAACTTTCTGATAAAAGCTTTTCGTAAAGTATTGGAAGAGATGCCTGATTGTCGTCTGATGATTGCAGGCAGCGGCGAATTTAATTATTATATGAAGGAATGTGAGGACATATGGACTCACGTAAGTTGGACGGGTAAGTTAAGCAAGGACAAACTTTATGAGTTGTATTCAATTTCCGATATAGGAGTAATGCCGTCTTTTCACGAGCAATGCAGCTATGTGGCCATCGAAATGATGATGCACGGGCTGCCGATAATAGGCAGTACATCTACGGGTCTGAAAGAAATGATTGCAGATGGAGAAACTGGATTGCACATCCCGGTAATTGAATATGATGACAAAGTTGAAATAGAAGCATCACTATTGGCAGAAAAAATGTTATACTTGTTAAACAACTCCGATGTACGTCAATATATGAGACATAACGCGCGAAAACGCTATGAGGAACAATACTCGAAAGAGGTATTCCGCAAAAATATGCTTAATTTTTATAATTCGCTTTAAACCCAGTATAATTATTCATAAGCTTTCATTTGATTTTCAAATTGCTTAACGAACGTGGAAATGAATGGTAAGTTTCTAATATTTAATTATTTAATAAGATGACAAAAAAAAATAAAATAATTCATCAGATATGGAGCGATAAACATAACCCGTTGCCGGCTTTTTTTTCTGTACTGTCGCAGACATGGAAGGAAAAGCACCCTGACTGGGAGTATATTAATTGGGATGATAAATCAATGAACGATTTTATAGAAAAAGAATATGGAAAATATTGTGATTTATACAATTCCTTTCCGTTTGATGTACAGCGATGGGATGCGATAAGATTTCTTATATTAAAGAAATATGGCGGACTATATTTGGATTTTGATTATGAATGTTTGGAGAATATTGAGCCTCTTATAGAAGACTCCGATTGTGCAATTGCTCTTGAACCGGAAATCCATTGCCTTCAATATAATGTTCCTCATTTTTTAAACAATGCATTTTTTTATTCTATTCCGAATCATTTTTTTTTGGATAAAATAATTGACAAAATCTTCTCGATAGAAACTTTGCAATATAACAGGACTAATAAACCGATGTGTGTTTTGAACACAACAGGCCCGCTTATGGTTTCAAATTTATACGAGAAACTTCAAGAAGTTGAAAAAAAACAAATATCATTAATCCCGGCTAAATATGTTACCCCTTTTGATTCCATGCAAATACAATTAGTTAAAGCAGGAGTAATAAATGACGAACTTGAAAAATGTTTGGACGAAGCTTATGCCATACATTATTTCACAAATCTATGGGTGGGTGTCTGAATTTTTGTAAAGATACATCCACTTGATTGTTTTATATATTATTCCACAAAAAGGTTGATATTGTTATGGGAAAAGTTACTTGCTGATATACAGGCGGATAGCCGAATTTTATGAATCAAAAAAATAATATTATATTCGCTGAAAAAATATGCTTTACCGAACTAATTATAATCCGGAGATAGATGACGGCAAAACCGTGATTGTAATATATAATATGATGCAGAAAAAGTCGATTCCTGTTTTACATGAAGAAGTCTCGCAAGATTGTATTATTACAACCAATAGGAAGTATTTATCAGTTGCGGATGCAGTAGTATTCCATACACCATCATTATTGGACGAGTTGGAAGGAGATTTAGAAAAGCCTGAAAATCAGATATGGATAGCATGGAGTCAGGAATGTGAGGAAAATTATCCGATATTAAAATATCATGATTTTATGTATTTATTTGATATGCGTATGAGCTATCATCAATATGCAGACATTGTTTATCCATATTATGAATATGGATATTTCAAATCTATTGAAGCTCAAGTACCTGTATCAGAAAAAATAAACAAATGCTGCATGATAATCTCCGGCAATTTAAATAAAAGCAGGCGTATAGAATATCTTGAAGAACTAATGAAGTATACCGGAATAGACTCCTACGGGAAGCTTTTTAATAATTCTGCAATAATAAATGACAACGGGCGAAAAACAAAACTTGAACTTTATTCAAAATACAAATTTGTTATTGCATTTGAAAATAGTATTGCCGATGATTATGTTACAGAAAAGTTTTTCGACCCGCTTTTGGCAGGATCGGTTCCTGTTTATTTGGGAGCACCGAACATCAACGAATATTCTCCTGGAGAAAATTGTTTTATAAATGTACGTAATTTTGAGAATCCATCTCAACTTGCTGATTTTATAAATAAATGCTGTGAGGATGATGAATTGTATTCTAAATTTTTTAATTGGACAAGTCAACCAATATTGACTGCACTTGATGAAAAAATTGAAAATCAAAAGATAAGTCCTTTCATTACTTTATGCAATAAAGTAAAAGAAAAAAAACAGGAGCAGATGCAGATTAAGAAAGATATTACTTCTTTGGGGAATATTTATTTTTGCACGTTTGCCGATTCACGTTATAGATACAGCTTGGAAAGATTGAGAAAACAAGCTGAGGACATGGGTGTTTTTAAAGGTATCCATATATGTGATGAAAATAATTTGGAGGATTCATTCAAGTCATCTTTTCCGGAATATTTAAATAGAGAAGTACGAGGGTACGGGTATTGGGTTTGGAAACCGTATATAATTTATCAATACCTCCAAAACATTGATGATAACGATGTGTTTTTATATTTAGATGCGGGATGCCGGTTGAATTACAGAGGTAAAAAACGGTTTTTAAATTATTGGAAGACTGTCAAAAATAATAAATCCGGATTTTTAGTTACCCGATCAGATTCAGGCCAACCGGAGAAAAAGTGGACAAAAGGTGATTTGTTGGATTATTTTAATGTGCGAAATGATTCGTTGATAACGGAAACGCCTCAACTTCAGGCAAATATTATCTTTATTCGTAAAAGCGAAAAAACAATGGGTGTAATAAAAAAATGGCTGTCTATTTATTATTCAAACTTTAATCTTGTAGATGATTCTCCGTCATCTTCTTTAAATATGGAAGATTTCATGGAACATCGTCACGACCAAAGTCTTTTTTCTGTTTTGCTGAAAAAACATGGTACTTCTACCTTTCCAGAAGAAGAAGTGTATACCTCCAAAGAATGGGCTTATCTTGAAAAGGATTTCCCGATATTAAATAAAAGGGATTTTGGCGGGAATTATTGAATTTGCTAAAGATTTATTTGTCTAAAATAATCATGCCCTCCCATCTTAGCCTTGTCAAGAATAAGTATTTTCCTTTCAAAAGGCAGATTCTGTTCTTCGGGATAACCATAAGCAGGGCTCAGCCCTTTTACTTTTTCCTTATACTTCCAAAGGTATTTGTTTAAATGAGATTCGTCATGCCATATTGCAATTATTCCATTCTCCAGATCCTTGTCAATATTTGAAGATAACACTTTTGCCATTTGTATGTAGGCGTCGGATTTACCGCCATTTAATGCTCCGGAATAATAATTTATTCCTTCATTTTGCGACATAAAAGCTAATGATTCAGGACATCGCTCATAAGTAAAAAAATCTTTGCTTTTAAAATAAAGCCCGGGATGGAGAAGGGCTGTCAAATCATGATGTAAAGGCAATATTTCTTCTTGAGAGATATTAGACAGAAACATTATGTTGGCATTCATAAAAAAAACATAATCGAAGTTTCGCAATTCCTGTTCTATTTTGCAAAACAAGTGAAAACGCATCAGAGTAGAGAATGGCCAGTTCAAATGTTCACATTCCACAACAGTAACCATATCATTTGTTGTTCTGATTTTGCCATTAGTGAATACGAAATATTCCACATGACAGTCTTTCAAAAAATATGTATTGGCCGATTCGAAAAATTTTTCCCAAAACATAATATAGCGACCTGTACAGATGTATAATAATGCAACTTTCATAAAGTTTTTTTAAAATACAAAGTTATGTAAAAACAACCACAATTGCAAGCATTTATCTATTTTTTTGATCTTCTCAAATTAACAGGAAAAGACCGGCTCAATTTTGATGTATTTATAAACAGGATGTATCCGGAAATAACAAAGCGTATAAAGTATTTTGTGTTTCGCGATATATTTGCTTAGTTTGCGTGTCATATGTAAAGTTACAGAAAAATGTTGTTTTTCAACGATTGGTTTGAAGAAGGCAAAGCGTTACGTGATGATTATTTTAGCAGTCTATCTTTGAATATGGAAAATCCGAAAGTTGAAGTCGAATTTCAGAAGCATGAAGCATGGAAGGCAAAAAATCAACTACGAGGAACTCCAACTGTGTTGGCATGATTTTCATGTGCTTTTTTTAAGAATACTTTTACAAGATGACCATTTGTTATTCAGTGAAATAGTTTGTAAATTTACGGCAAAAAATATTGATATACCCCTGTTCAAATATAAACAAACCGATAGTAATCTATATAAAAAGTATGAAAAGGGTAATTTTTGTGGCATTAATGATTACAATTTTTATTGCATGCAAGAAAAATAATGTAAAAGAATCCGATTATCCGGTTTTATCAGTCGATATAACACGGATGAATCCGCCGTCGTTATATGATTTTTTTCGAAAAATAGAAATTATTACGTTAGAAACAACTGATAGTTCGTTAATTGGGGGTTCGGCAACCAATACTGTTTTTTGCAACAATCATTATTACATACTTGACAACCGCTCAAGATCATTTTATTGTTTTGATGAGTATGGCAAATTTGTCAAAAGAATCGCCAATGAAGGACAGGGTCCACAAGAATTCATTTCTGTGGGCGATTTCGTAATCAACAAAAGTTCTAATACTGCTGAACTATTATCTTCTTTCGGTTATTTGTACGTTTTTGAACTGTCCGGAAAGTTTGCGAACAAAATAGCATTACCTGTTCCAAATTATTATCATGAAATAGCGGTACTGAACGACAGTCTTAGGATATTATTGACACAGTCAGCCGATCATAATGAGGATCAACTGTATGTGTATTCTACCCGCTCAAATATCATTGTCAATTCATTCTATAGGGAAGATTTTGCAATATTTAATTTTAACCCCAGATATTTGTATCAATATAATGATAATATTTTCTATTATAAACCTTTAATAAGCAAGGTCTATGAAGTTGACCAACACGGCTATAAGGTTGCCTATTCATGGGATTTTGGATCATTGAATCCGGAAAATGCCAAATTAAACAAATCAGAGTTGGATAATCACAACGGAAGTATTACCAACGAAAGACTTGCAAAAATGTTTGTTGATGGTCAAATAAAGGGATTATATAATGTTCAATACCAAAACGACAAATATTATTACACATTGTTTAATCGTTCAGTTAATAGCGAAATTTTACGCACAAACGTTTTTTATGATAAGAGGGATCATAAGACATTCGTGTTTGAAAAATTTAAAGAGGGTTTGATATTTTTTCCTTTTTTTTGGTGCGACGATTATGTTCTTTCTACTTCGGCTTCATCTTTTTCAAAAGCAATTGACACTTCAATTTTAGATGAAGAAAATGCAAAAAAACTGAATGAAATTGAAGAAGAAGATAATCCTTTCATTATAAAATATTATTTCAAATAACCTGTTATGCATTCAGAAATAATATCATCATGTAGAGATTTATCTTTATTAATATCTAACCATGAAATGAAAAATAGAAAAGATTCGCAATAAAAATAAATCGGGCTTTAAAACAAAAATTTGTAGTATTTTTGCAAACACAAGTAAAACTGTATTTTTTCTAAAATTAATCTGCTATGTATAAATATTTTTCAAAGCCCATAAAATTTTTTATCGTGTTGAACATAGCATTATACTTATTTTTTACAAATTGTACTAATACAGCAAAAAAGGTTGAGATAAGTATTGAATCAGAGGAAGGAATCAAGGTTATTGACATTATGGGAGGTCTTTCAGAAAATCAAAAAATAAATTTATCAACTGTTGCTTCAGGCATTGAATATTGCGTATTGGAAACAAATGAAAAATGTCTTGTTTCCGATCAAATGAATTTTTATTGTACAAAAGACTATATTGTAACAATAGGAATGGCCGGATCGAATGATGTTTCCTACGTTTTTGAACGCAAGACGGGGAATTTTGTAAGGCAAATATCAAGATATGGGCAAGGTTCCGGTGAATATACGGAAACAATAAGTTCATTTTGGGATGGAGACAATGAACAAATATGTTTATGGGGTAATATGCAATATCAATTTTACAATCTTGACGGAACATTATCACATAAAGCGCGTAGATTCAAACATAGTATAAATAATTTCATTTCTTATAATGATTTTTATGTTGGATTTGTTTCAAATCCGTTTGGGAATTCAAAAACACGAATTGCCTTTTACGATAAAACCGGAGTTCTATTTGATTCGATACCTGAATACAGAACATGGTCGAGAACCCAATCCTGGTATGCCGGTTCGATAGATGGCTGGATTTATTTGTTCCGCAATGACTTGTTTTATAAGGATATTTACTGTGACACTGTTTACCAAATAAAAGATTTTACACTCCTGCCAAGATATGTTTTTGATACCGGAGGTAAGACAATCCCTTATAAAATACAGGAAGGAGGAAGATATGATTTTATTGCATCATTAAGTAACAACGGGATTGCTGTTGATCGGTACGAGAATTATATATACTTATTAAAAATATTTGAAAGCGACAAACATTTATATTTTTTGGTTGATTACAGACTATTTGAATACCCCGTCTTATATGATAAAGCTGAGGGTACAGTCCAAATTATGCCTCCGGTTCCCATACCTCCAATGAAGGGGAGAGATTGGAAAATTCCTCTTTGTGGTTTTGAAAATGATCTGGATGGAGGATTACCATTTTGGCCAAAGCAAATGGTATCCGACAGAGAAATGATGCAAGTGTATACTGCAGAAGAACTTCTTGAATTGGATTCATTAAAAATCACAGACAAAAAACTAAAACATGTATTGAATAGATTAGAAATAGATAGTAATCCTGTTGTTGCCATTGTTACATTGAAAGATTGACAATAAAACTCCAATAAGCCCTTACAATGGGCATCTTAAATGACGAACTTGATAAATGTTTGGACGAAGCTTATGCCATACATAATTTCACAAATCTATGGGTGGGAGCCTGAATTTTTGTAACTAAACATCTACTTGATAGTTGAAAAAAGGCAGTTTAAAATTGTACAAATAGAAAAAAGGGATTATCTTTACAGAGTATATAATGGTTATTCTGCCGTAAAAATTAAAACCAATGAACGCGAAATATTAACAAAAGAAATTAGATATGAACCTGATGACAGAGAGTTTACGAGCTTCTAACATGAAAAAGGCATTATTAATGTTTTATCGACAATAAAAAGACCTTTGCCTGAAAACGATAATGAAATTTTTTCAACATGTCAAAGAAGATGATAATCCAATTATAATTATCGGAAAATAAAAAAAATGAACTATGAGATATTTACTTTTTATCACATTAGTTGTAGTCTGTTTCTCTTGTAGTAAGCAAAAATCGGCAACATATTCATTTAAGACATATCATATTGAAGAGGCTTTAGATATGAAAAGCGAAACTCTATGGTTAGACAGCATTTGTGACAGTATTACGATCATCCCATTAGAAACGTCTGATGAAATTCTC
>JGI994J12354_10002355_pt1 | contig 18569 bp, 12 predicted proteins | sample IntmicLarv3ML3BL_FD_12354 | JGI IMG/M metagenome (IMG submission 12354)
ATAGGGAAAATCATCATATTTTTTTCGCCTTAAAACAAGTCGCTTTGTTTCGATTATAGGTGCTTCATTTTTCTTTTTCGCCATAAATTATTAAATCCTTTCACGTATAATATAAATTATTTGCTTATTAAACCATACCTTATAATACCACAAAAAACAAGAATAACAAGCAATACCTATCTGCCGCTAATACGCAAGCAGGGCAAGCGTGGCCACACCTGCAAATTTTCAAAGAAAATTGCTTGTTGGAGCATTGCCACAAACCCAATTTATGGTGTTCCGCCTTGTTGTAAAAAACAACCCACCCCCGCCGCCCATTCATGGGCAGAGCAGCTCAAGGGGATATTTCCGCCGCCAACCAAATCGAAAACAAAGTAAAGGGTACAATGAACGGTTCGAAATTGATCCCTGCAACCACCATTTAAAATTCTATACCGGTGTTTCTGCCGGCGAAAAATCTATTCGTCCTGCTGATACACTCACGCTGTCTACGCGAATACGCAATGAATCGCCCACAGTATATATCGGCTTGCCAATACGGTTGATTAGTGATGCTGTATCATCATACCGCAGCTCATCTTCCGGCAAAGTTTCTGTCCGCACCATTCCGGTTACCGAATTCGCCAGCTCAACATATAGCCCAAACGCCGTAATCGAACAAATAATACCGTCAAATTCCTCGCCGATAAAACGGGACATATATTCGGCTTTATAACAATCTTCGCATTCCCGCTCGGCGGTCATTGCTCTGACCTCACATGCACTGGAATTATCCGCCGAATCGCTGACGAAAGTTTCGTATCGCTTTGTTATTGCGGCTCTTGTATCGCCTGCCAAAAATGCAGACAGCACGCGGTGGATTACTAAATCCGGAAACCGACGGATGGGGGAGGTGAAATGGCAATAATCCGTCAGCGACAGTCCGTAATGTCCAAGCGGCGAGTGGCTGTATTTTGCCTTTGCCATGCTGCGCAGTATGCGGTCGGAAATAAGCCGTGCATATTGTGTGGAGCGTGCCTCGTTCATAAGATTGCCCAGCGCGGCGGTATCGGTCAGCCGATTGCCGGCAAACCCCAGCCGCACGGCAAGAGCTTCCAAATCGGTCAGCTTTTCCGGGCTTGGCTGTTCATGTACGCGGTACACAAACGGCAGCTTGTTCTGCCGCGCAAAAACGGCGCAGGCAATATTTGCTACAATCATAAATTGTTCAATCATACCCTGACTTTCGCCGCTTGTGCGCGGGCGAATGTCTATCGGATGACCGTTATCATCCAGCACAAACAGCGATTCCGAGCCGGAAAGTTCCATAATTCCGCGCTCCGCCGCCAATTCGCGCAGCTTTGCGGAAAGCTCCCGCAGTATGTCCAGCCGGTCGGCAACCAGCGCATATTTTTTGATGGTTTCATCATCCGCTGTGCCGTCAAACAGCGCATTGACCTCGCTGTATACGCCGCGTACTGCCGAACGGATGACACTTTTGTGTATTGTGAATTTTTTCATGCGTCCGGCGTCATCCATTGTCATGATTACGGACAAAGTAAGCTTGTCCTGCGCGGGATTCAGCGAGCATGCGTCGTTGGACAGCGCGGTGGGAAGCATGGGGATAACACGGTCGGCAAAATATACCGACGTTCCCCTTTCGGCGGCGGCGTTGCCCAGCGGCGTGTGGTCGCGCACATAGTGGGAAACGTCCGCGATGTGTACGCCCAGCAGATATCCGCCGTCAACGGCTTCGACCGAAACGGCATCGTCCAAATCCTTGGCATCGCTTCCGTCAATGGTAAATGTCACTGTATCACGCAGGTCAAGGCGGGTTTCAAGCTCTGCACCGGTAATAGGTTCGGCGGCGCGGCGCTCGGCTTCCTCCACTACCTCAGAGGAAAACTCCGACGGAATCCCGGATGCATCCACAATAGCATTGGCGCATACCCGCGCGTTTTCTGCATCACCATAACTTGACAGAACGGTGGCGGCAAGCTCACCTGAATAGCTGAATGCGACAGTAAAGCGCACTTTGTTGCCGTCGGCAGCGGCGGCGGATTTTGAATGGCGAACAGGTAACGGAAACCGAATGAAAGCATCGGGACGAACCATCCGGTTTTCCATCTCATCAATAATGTAAACGCCCTTGTAGGTTCTGGTGCCTTCCTTTACAATTTGCCGCACCCTTCCACGGGGGCCGCGCTCGTCCCCATTTTCTACCGATACCTTCACGGTATCACCCGGCAGTGCGCCGTCAAGATAGGCGCCGGGAATAAATATATCCGCCCCGCCATCCGTCGGCCGTGCAAACCCGAACCCCGGCGATAACGAATACAGTATGGATTCTGTGACAGTAGATTTACCGATAGTATATTTTCCGCGGCGGGGTGTGTCCAGTATGCCGTCCCGTTCCATTTTTGACAGCGTCAGCAAAAATGCGGCGCGTTGATGGCGTTTGACGTGTATAAGTCCCGCCAACCGCTCAGCCGATGCGCCGGTGGCGGGAAGCCGTTCAAGTGTGCGCAGAATTTCTGGTCCAAAATCCCGTGGCTTATGTTTGGGCATTATAAACCCCTGCCTTTCATATCAATTTGTTTCGCAGAGTGTCAATTTCTTCGCCGCTCAGTCCGCAATGCGCGAGATATCCTGCCGCGCCGCCAAATTGGGAGACGAGATACTCCAGCGCCGCTTTCATTTCCTCCGGCGGAGAGGTGAAAAAGAATGCGGGAATCTTTATGCCCAGCTCTTTTTCAAGCGCCTCGGGAAGCAGCATTACACTGCCCAGATTCTTTTCGCTGACGGCATAATCGCCGATGATAATTTCATCTGACACGCCCGCAAGCTGCAACAACAGCATGGCGACAACACCGGTACGGTCCTTGCCCGCCATACAGTGGAACAGCGACACACCTTTATTATTCAAAAACAAGCGGAATATCTGGGCATACCGGCCGGCGCAGGCGCCCAGCAGGTCGATATACATTTCTGCAAGCGATGTTGGCGCGTTTCCCTGTATCAGCGATTGCAATCCGTCCAGCATAATGATGTTGTGATATTCCACACCGACGGCGCCGAAAAACCGCGAGGGCTGGCGGGTAACTTCGCCGGGAGAGCGCATATCAATCACAAGTGTAACCCCCGTGCCGGACAGCGCCTTCATATCCTCACCGGTAAGCGCATGAGTGCTGTCCGCACGCAAAAACACGCCGGTTTTGGTAATCTTTCCATTTGCAGGATACCCGCCAAGCTCACGTATATTCAACGCACCCTCAAGCGGTATGGGTAAATTTATCGGATGATTCATGACATCAACCTCTTTTCATAATTTGCGGCATTGGCGAAAAAGTGTTTATAAGGTGAATGCCTCCCGCCTGTCATTCTGAGCTTGCGAAGAATCTTTAAACTCCGCCGAGCTTTAGGTAAACGCGAATGCATTCAGGATGACAGTTCGTGTTGTTTAGGAGGGTACTGAATTCAACGTGATTTAACTGCTCTCTAATTTACTATAATAACGGCAACGCACCCGGGATAGGGAGCGTTGCCGTTTTGCCGTTATGCCACGCCGTTGGCGGAATCAAATTGGCTGTTATACAAATTGGCATAAAATCCGTTTTTCTCCATTAATTCGTCGTGGCTTCCTTGTTCCACAATATCGCCGTCGTTCATGCAAAGAATCAAATCGGCATTGCGGATTGTGGACAGCCGATGTGCTATTACAAAGGATGTGCGCCCCTTCATAAGATTATCCATCGCTTTTTGAATCAACACCTCGGTACGGGTATCAACCGAGCTGGTAGCCTCGTCAAGAATCAACACCTTCGGGTCGGCTAAAATCGCGCGGGCAATGGTCAACAGCTGTTTTTGGCCTTGTGAAATGTTGGAGCTTTCCTCGTTAAGCATCATGTCATATCCGTCGGGTAACGTTCTCACAAAATGGTCAACCTGCGCGGCCTTTGCGGCGGCGATAATTTCATCATCGTCCGCGTCCAGCCTGCCATATCGAATGTTATCACGGATGGTAGCATTATACAACCACGTGTCTTGAAGCACCATACCAAACAACGACCGCAAATCATCGCGGGTAAAGGTGCTGATACCATATCCGTCCACCAAAATCGCGCCGGCATCCACATCATAAAACCGCATCAGCAGCTTGACAATAGTGGTTTTTCCCGCGCCGGTCGGCCCGACAATGGCGACCTTTTGACCCGGCTGAATACTGGCGGAAAAATCATGAATAATGGGTTTATCCGGCAGATATCCGAATTTTACATGCGCGAATTGCACGCTGCCTTGGATGTGAACAAGCGAATCCGTATCCGGTTGAGCATCGTCATGATTAATGGTTACAATAGCACTGTCGGAAACCTCTTCTTCCTCACCAAGGAACTCAAAAACCCTCTCCGCCGCCGCCGCTGTGGACTGGAGAACATTGGCGATGTTGGCGACCTGGGTCAACGGCTGTGTAAACTGGCGGACATACATTATAAACGCCTGTATATCCCCGATATCCTTAATGGCGCCCCGGGTCACCAGCCATCCGCCAATAACAACCACCATTACATATCCAAGATTGCCGATGAAAAACATTATCGGCATCATAAGTCCCGACATAAACTGGGATTTCCACGCTGTTTTGTACAACGAATCATTGTATCCGTTAAAAGCGTCAATAGATTTTTCCTCACCGCTAAACGCCTTTACCACCTGATGACCGCCATACATTTCCTCAACATGTCCGTTGATATTTCCAAGATATTCCTGTTGTTTCACAAAATATTTCTGCGAAAACCTGACAATCGGAACAATACACATCGACAACGGAATTATAATCAACGAAACCAACGTAAGCTGCCAGCTGATAGTCAGCATCAAAATAAGCGTGCCGACAACCGAGGTGATTGACGATATAATTTGCGTTACACTTTGGTTGAGCGACATGGACAGTGTGTCAACGTCGTTGGTTACGCGGGACAAAACCTCACCATGGCTGGTTTTGTCAAAATATTTCAGCGGAAGCCGGTTGATTTTCGCGGCGATATCCCGCCGCAAGTTGTAACCGACTCTCATTGTAACACCGGTCATTATCCAGCCTTGGACATAGGAAAATATCGACGATGACACATACAAAATTATCAGCGTCGTCATAATGTTCGCGATTATTCCAAAATCTATGCCGACACCGGTTCCCATGACCTTGCCCATGATACCCTTCGTCATCTCGGTCGTAGCTCCGCCGAGAATTTTCGGGCCGAAAATTGCAAGGAAGGTGGAAACTATCGCGAAAACAATTACAATCGCAATGCGAACGCTGTATTGGGAGAGATAGCGCAGCAACTTGCCGACCGCGCCCTTGAAATCCTTAGCTTTTTCCGCGGGACCGCCACCCATCGGGCCGCCGCCCATTGGACCGCCGCCCATCGGGCCACGGCGTTGCTGATTAGAAGCTTCTCTGTTTTTTTCACTCATAAATATCAGCCCTCTCCCTAATCCAATTCCGCAGCCGAAAGCTGGGAATAAGCAATTTCACGGTAGGTTTCACAGCTTTCCAACAGCTCACGATGGGTACCCTGTCCCGCTATGCGGCCATCGTCCAGCACAATAATATTATCCGCATTCATAATAGTGCCCACCCGCTGTGCCACAATAATTACCGTCGCATCGGAGGTGTGCCCGGCCAGCGCACGGCGAAGCGCCGCATCGGTTTTGAAATCAAGAGCCGAAAAGCTGTCATCAAAAATATATACTGCGGGATTGCGGGCAATAGCACGGGCAATGGATAAACGCTGTTTTTGCCCGCCGGATACATTTGCGCCGTCCTGTGCAATTTCGCGGTGCATCCCTTCCGGAGAGGTGTCAATAAACTCCGCCGCCTGCGCCACTTCCGCCGCCTTACGCAATGCCGATTCATCATCGGATGCGGAAAAATCCGCAATACCGTATGACAGATTTGAGGAAATATCCCCCGAAAACAGCACGCCCTTCTGCGGCACATATCCAATATGACTACGCAGCTCCTTTTGTGACATATCGCGGATGTCCACGCCGTCAAACAGGATTTGTCCGGCGGTTACATCATAAAAACGCGGAATAAGGTTTATCAGCGTGGATTTGCCCGAACCGGTCGAGCCGATAAACGCCGTTGTTTGTCCCGGTATTGCGGTAAAGCTGATGTTTTGGAGCACATCCTCCTCTGCGCCGCCATATCGGAAAACCACATCTTTGAAAACAATCTCGCCCTTTATCTGTGCCGGAACAGCGGGGGTCGGCGGGTCGATAACGGTGGGCTTGGTTGCCAGCACCTCGGCAATACGGTCGGCCGACACCGCCGCGCGGGGAATCATTATAAACATCATGCTCAACATAAGGAAGGACATGATTACCTGCATTGCATATTGAATATACGCCATCAAATCGCCCACCTGCATAGCGGAGGCTTCAATCTGTTTCGCGCCGAACCACATTATAAGCAAGCTGATGGCGTTCATCATAAACATTATAAGCGGCATAATGATTACCATAACACGGTTGACAAACAGATTGGTTTTTGTCAAATCGGCATTAGCGGTATCAAACCGCTGTTCCTCAAAACGTTGAGTGCCAAACGCGCGGATAACCATTAATCCCGACAAGCTTTCCCGCGTGACAAGATTAAGCCGGTCAACCTGTTTTTGCACCAGCTTGAATTTTGGCATGGCTATGAAGAAAACTATAAGGATAATAGCAAGCAAAATCAGCACGGCAGTTGCCATTATCCAGCTCATTGCAACGCTTTTGTTGACCGCCATAATAACGCCGCCGATGCCCATAATCGGGGCATAGAGCAGCATCCGTATCATCATGACGGCGACCTGCTGTACCTGTGTAATGTCGTTGGTGGTGCGGGTAATCAGCGAAGCGGTGGAAAACTTGTCAAATTCGGCGTTGGAGAAACTTTCGACCTTGGTAAACACATCCCTCCGCATATCCCGCGCAAGTCCTGCCGCGGTGCGTGAAGCAAGCAGGCTTACCAGCACGGTGAATATTGCGCCGACAATAGCAAGCAACAGCATATATGCGCCGGAAATCAGCACATAATTGGAGCGGATTGCGTCGGTGTCCACGCCAAGCTCGGTATAGAAAATGCGCACCATTACCGCGCCGACCGAGGAAAGAATGGTATCGTCCACCTGTTCCGAGATTTTTTGCTGGGTTTCGAATGCTGTCGGAGCACCAGCCAAGGTCATGTCAAGCATTGGTTGCATTGCATATACTGCGGACAAGTCAAAATCGGACAAGCCTTCAGTAAAGTTCGCCGCGTCACCGGAAGAATCGGCTTGACCACCGGCATCTTCCGCAATTTTTCTCATTGCATTCATCATGGTCATAGCAGCACGGCCAAAAATGCTGCCCAGCTCATCATCCGCGACACCGGACAGCATATATGTGTCAATTTTGGCGGACAGCGGGTATTTTTTGACATCGCCATCCCCCGCCGCAACCGGTGTATAGCGGCTGTCAACCAACGCGCGCTCGTTTTCGGTCATAAATGTGCGTAACAAAATAAACCCGTCTTTGCTTATCGCATCGGGCGCAGATTGAGTTATACCATTTTTTTGGATACCGACATCAACAATGTCGGACATGAGATTTGGCAGGCTGAGGTCGCACATTGCCTGCCCAAACAGCAGCACAAGACATGCAAGAACCAGCAAAAGGTATGGCCGCATATACTTGACAATTATTTTCACGCGCAGTACTCCCTTTCGGTGTATATGATCTGTATATCAGTATACAACCGCAACGCAAAAATGTTGTTAACGCTCTGTAAACAGTTGCAATTTTGTGGCAGTGGGAAATAAAGCAGGGGGCGGTGGCTTGGCGGGAGGGGTTTCACAATATATCCACCGTAATTGTCTTTACCGCCGCATCCCGATAGCCTGTCATTCTGAGCCTGCGAACTGTGTGTGCATTGACTCTTCTCGTTTATGAAACGATCGTTACACACACGCAAAAATGCATTCGCATTTTTCGTAACTTGTCCTCCTGAGCGGCGCTCAGGAGGACAGAGCTAAAAAATCAAAGCTGTTTGTCCACACCACCTCAAACAGATGGAACACCCATTCAACATTTTCCGGGAGGAAAATGGCATAACCCCGCAAGGCATTCCAACTGTCCATAGGAGTACACAGGCTGCGAATGATGGTGGACACTGTTCGCCGCTACAAACCGGTATGCATTAAGCGCGGCTCTTATTTTCGCGAACCGCAACGAGCATTTTATCAAATTCTTCGTTAATTTCATCCGACGGTTTTTTGCCGATCAAGCTGACGACAACAATAACTGCGCAGGACAGAACGAATGCCGGCAGCAGCTCATATACATCAAGCGAGGAATGCAAGCCGCTGATCAAATTTTTCCACAGCGGAACCATACCGCCGCCAACCAGCATGCCGGTGATAGCGGCAACGCGGGTGGTGCGCTTCCAGAACAGCGAGAACAGCAGAATCGGGCCAAATGCCGCGCCGAAGCCCGCCCATGCGTAGGATACCAGCCCGAAAATGGAGCTGTCTTTATCCAGCGCAATGATTGCCGCGATAACCGTGACAGCAATAATAGTTATGCGGGACACCCACATAACCTGCTTGTCGGTTGCGTTCTTTTTAATCAAACCCTTGAACAGATTGGTTGAAACAGCCGATGATGTGATGAGCAGCTGGGAGTCTGATGTGCTCATTGTGGCGGCCATTATTCCCGACATCATGATACCGGCGAACACGGCGGGCAGTAATTTTGTGGACATTTCGATGAATATAGTTTCGCTGTCCGCCGCCGTTAATAATTCGGGATAAAGCGATGAGCCAACCAAGCCGATACATACCGCCGCGAACAGCGAGATAACGACCCAAACTGTGGCAACTATGCGGGATTTTTTGAGTTGTTTTGCATCGCGGATTGCCATGAAACGCAACAGCACGTGGGGCATGCCGAAGTATCCCAGTCCCCAAGCCAGCGTCGAAACGATTTTCAGAGGGCCAAAAGACGCGGCGGCTTTTGTTTCGGTGTCGAAAACCTGTGTAAGCCCGAGGAATCCATCGTTTTCCTTGAGATGGGAAAGCACTTGAGCGACTCCGCCCGCGCTTGCCAGCCCGACCAACAGAACAACGACAAGAGAAATGCACATCAGAATTCCTTGAATAAAGTCGGTTGTACTTTCGGCAAGAAACCCGCCGATGGCGGTGTATAACACGATTACAAATGCTGAAATCAGCATCATGGTTATGTAGTCAAATCCGAAAATGCTGTTAAACAATTTTCCGCAAGCCACAAATCCCGTGGCAACATATGTGGTGAAAAACACGAGGATTATCAGAGCGGGAATCAGCATCAACGCCGGGCTTTTGTCTTTGAAGCGGTTGCTGAAATAATCCGGGATAGTGATGGCGTTGCCGGAAATTTCGGTGTATTTTCGCAATCGCACCGAAACCAATTTCCAGTTGAGATATGTTCCCGCCGCCAGTCCAACCGCTGTCCACACGGCTTCGCCCGCGCCGGTCAGATACGCCACGCCGGGCAGCCCCATCAACAGCCATCCGCTCATATCGGAGGCTTCGGCGCTCATTGCCGTAACCCATGGGCCAAGTCCGCGGCCGCCGAGATAAAACTGGTCGGTGCTCTGATTACGTTTCGCATAGAAAATCCCGATAACAATAACCAGGGCCATGTACACAATCATCGCAATAAATATAATCCATTTGTCGGTTGTCATTTCCATTTTACAATCATTCCTTCAAAATATAGTTTTTCGCTACCTTGTGCCTTCGCCGCCATAGTGTTTGTAGAGTATTTTTGTTATAACTCCATCATCAGTCATGCTGATGAATACGGTCGCTGTATCAAAATGATAAATGGCGGTGGGAAACCCATCCATGTCGCTCATTTCTTCTATATCAGGTTTGCCCCAAATGCCGGATATTTTTTTGAGTCTATCTTCGCCGACATTAACACCAAAAAAGCTGCCGGTGTTATATGTTGCCATTGCGAAAAAGGTATTGCCCGTGCCTGTAAAATGCAGGCTTACATCACTGTAGCGCCCATCCTTCAATATGTAAGCATCTGCGGTAAGGCTTTTTTCGACACGTTCAGTATCAATATCATCACCAAAATCGAACCCGACAATCGCGTTTGTATTGCCTCTTTTTAAAAGCCTGAAATCTTCTTCAAGAGAGCTTGCGCCGTCCTTGTAAACTATCTTTGATATAGTTCCATCTTCTGTCATACCAATGAACAGAAGTGCCTTGCCAAAATCATAAAGAGCAGAGGGAAGGCCGTCCATGTCATCATGTTCCTCATATTTATCGGGTTCGCCCAAAATTTCGGATATTTTTTCAAGCTTATCTTCGCCGACATTAACACCAAAAAAGCTGCCGGTATAGTATGTTGCCATTGCGTAAAATGTATCGCCCATGCCTGTAAAATGCAAAACCACATCACTGTACTGCTCATCCTTTGGCTTGAAGGACTCTCCATCAGCGGTGTTCTCAACAGCAACAGCTTCTCCGACACGTTCAGCATCAAAATCGTCGCCAAAATCAAACCCGACCAGGGCTTTTGTATCGCAGTTCTTCAGAAGTCTGAAATTTTGTTCGATAAAGCTTTCACTTTCGGCCGTGCTTTCGGTTGATGCTTCAGTTGTGCTTTCCGGTGTATTATCGGGTTTGTTTTCCGGCTTGCAGGACGGGAGTGTGACCAGGACGGCCAAGCACAACAATACCATACACATACTGATAATCTTTTTCATATTCATAACCATACCTTTCTTAATATGATTGAGGAAGCTTAATCATCTGAAGCATCAGATTTATGATTGTCAATGACCTTTTGCGCTACATTCGCGGGGGCTTCGTCATACCGCACAAATGCGAACCGATAATGCCCGCGTCCCTGAGTTAATGACCGGAGCAAGGTGGAAAAATCGCCCATTTCCGCCATTGGAACCTCGGCTTCAACGCAGGTGAGGTTATCTTCATCGGCGGGGTTCATGCCCATTATACGGCCGCGGCGTTTGTTGACATCGCCCATAATGTCGCCGGTATGCTCATTGGAAACATACGCCTGCAACATTCCGATAGGCTCCAAAAGTGTCGGAGATGCTTGCGGAATACCGGCTTTATACGCGGCATGAGCTGCCAGCTTGAATGCCATTTCCGAGGAATCCACAGGGTGATATGAGCCGTCATAAAGTGTCGCTTTCAACCCCACCATCGGGAAACCCGCCAGCATGCCCTTTATGCACGATTCGCGCAAGCCCTTTTCCACTGCGGGGAAGTAATTTTTGGGCACCGAGCCGCCGAATACAGTTTCTTCAAACACCATTTCATCGCTGTCGCACGGCTCAAACCTAATAAACACGTCGCCAAATTGTCCATGGCCGCCCGACTGCTTTTTGTGACGGCCTTGAACCTCGACTTTTTTACGGATAGTTTCACGATATGGGACTTTTGGCACTTGCAGTGTCACATCCACGCCGAATTTGCTGCGAAGCTTGGAAACAATAACATCCAAATGCTGTTCGCCCAGTCCCGACAGAACACGCTCATGGGTTTCATGATTATGGACATAAGATATCGTGGGATCCTCTTCCATCAACCGCCCAAGCCCGCTGGAAATCTTCTCCTCGTCAGCTTTATTTTTTGCATATACCGCCATAGACAGGCACGGCTCTTCAAACGCCACACCCGGCAGAATTACCGGTCGTCCCGGAGCGCAGAGCGTGTCGCCGGTTCCGGTTCCCGCCAGCTTTGCCACTGCACCGATATCACCCGCGCCGATGTAAGCCGCGTCCTCCTGCTTTTTGCCACGAACTATCAGCACCTTGCCGATTTTTTCGGTGGAGCCGGTACGCATGTTGAGCAATGTGGAGTCGGGTGTTACCTTGCCGCTTACAACATGGAAATAAAGAAGCTTGCCGACAAACGGGTCTGCCACGGTTTTGAAAACGATTGCTGCCGTTTGCGCGTCGTCGTTGACGCCCAGCATTACGGTGTTGCCGTCGGGGTCTTTTGCCGGCTCTCCCGAATCCGAAGCGGCATATGGAGCAAGCCAAATCAAGCCGTTTAACAGCTGGTCAACGCCGTCGGTGGTGTGCGCTGAGCCGCAAAATACCGGAGCGATATCTCCGCGGCGAACGCCGGTTGCCAAACCGTTAATCAATTCATCCGGCGTGAATTCCTCGCCGGAGAAGTATTTTTCCATCAATTCCTCGCTGGTTTCCGCAACTGCTTCATTCATAGCATTGCGAAGTCCCTCCAGCCGGTGTCCCATGTCGGGCATGGGAACCTCTGCCGCCTTGCCGTCGGCGTAGGCGTATGCCTTATATTCCAGCAGGTTGACATAGCATTTTACCTCGCGGTCCTCGACATAGGGGACGACTATCGGGCAAACCATGGCACCAAAGGTTGTTTTCAGCTCTTCAAAAACCTTAAAGAAATCGGCGCGTTCACTGTCCATTTTGTTGACAAAGAAAATTTTTGCTGCGCCCTTTTTTGAGGTGGCTTTAAATCCCTTTTCAGTGCCGACCGCCACGCCGCTTTTTGCGGAAATGGTAATAATTGCACTGCCGGCGGCACGGATGCCCTCGCTCATACCGCCGGAAAAGTCAAACTGTCCGGGAGTGTCGAGCAGGTTGATTTTGGTGTTTTTCCACTCTACCGGAGCAATAGCCAGCGTGACCGATGCAGCACGCCGAACCTCCTCCGGGTCATAATCAAGAACCGTAGTTCCGTCAATAATCCGACCCAGGCGGTCAGAACCTCCCGACAAATAAAACATAGCCTCTGCTAAGGATGTTTTTCCTGTGCTTGCGTGGCCGACCAATGCGACGTTGCGAATATTCTTCGCGGTATACTGTTTCAATGATGGACGCCCCTTTCGGTTTCTATTGTTACGGTCACGACCGCGACCGTGTTTATAGTTGACCAACTATAATTGCTATTTTCTCATTATATATGATTTTCTCCGACAATTCAAGCAATAAATGGTATAAAATCAGAAAATTCCCCTATAACAACAATCTATGATTAACTTTTTTGTATAATAGCTACAAATTTTAAGCAAGTGATAATTAAATCGGGTGTATGGATGGGATAATTCGGGATTCCGGCACATTTTTTATGGTACGGTATTGATTTTTGCGGGCGTGTATGGTAAGATAAACAAGTTCTTATTAATAATGAATTATGCGGGAGTAGTTCAGTGGTAGAGCGTCAGCTTCCCAAGCTGAATGTCGCGGGTTCGAATCCCGTCTCCCGCTCCAGCGTGACGCTGAACCCAATTCGAGCAATAGGGTTCAGCGTCATTTTTTTCGTTTTTAGCCCGCGTCGAAGCGACATCTTTTACGTCAGTACCGGACATCTTTTTGTCAAGACAGGTTGGAAAAAGTAATACAAATTGATACAATGCACCCCCCTACCCCAAAAGCCGTTAAAAGATTAGGGGGTGTAAGGGTGGGGGTGCAAAATTTAGAAACTCTTTCATGCCGGGATTTTTGGTATGCGGAAAATGCTTATTCGCTACAGCCGCGGCTTTGCGTTTCTCATGCGACATAAGGACCAATTTAGTGTAGACTGTTTAACTTTATCGGATAGAAACCACAAATCATTCAGCAGTTTTACTTCAACACCTCTCGCGAATAATTCTTCAAACAAATTATCCATCTTTATTTTCGAAACAGGTGTTTCTGTCTGTGTGCTTACATAATAGCCCGCACATTGGTCTTGCAGGCGAAAATTTGAAGAATCAAATTCATATAAGTACAAGTGAGTCTCTGCCATTTTCTTATACCATCTATGCTCAATTGCAACACAATGCCGCGACAACGACGAGAAGAATGCACTAATATCTTCTTTCGCTGTTTTTTCTGTAGCATAATACGCAACCCGTGGGCAGTCTCGCGGCGTTAAAAAATTGGGTAAACAAGGTTCCGATAACGCCCACACAAGTCCTTGTGTTTTATCAAAATCCTCGCGGTCGGGAACGCGAGGAACAAACTGTGTGATATCTGGTTCCTCGCTGATGTGAAATAATCTCATCGAATTCACCTCACAGTCCTAATATAAATTTTATTCGTTAACAACTCTTAAAAAGCAACTACCACCAAGCGACACTTTTCATTGTATCATTTGATGGTAGTTGATTTGGTCCGCCCGGAGGGATTCGAACCCCCGGCCTTTGGAATCGGAATCCACTGCGATATCCAGCTTCGCCACGGGCGGGTGTATTTGCCCACGTTTTTGTCCCGCATGAAGGCAACATGCGCAAAGAGACTAAACGTATCTGTTATTTTACACCAAACCGGCTGTAATTGCAAGACCAAAACACAACTTTTTTATGGTTGTTCAAAAACATCTCACAAACCGGTTTGGAAAGGTTTTTATCAAAAATCTACGCATATTGATTATCTGCCCGGAAATCAGATTCATTTTTGGAACACAATATGCTGTTCCGTTTTTCAAAAGCAGATAAAAATCGGTTTCGGTTTCATAAAACCTTTTAACCATATCATAGCGAAGCCGGTTATTCTCCTCCGGATTTTCGCCCGACACAACAATTTCCATATATTCGGGCGAAAAACGGTACTCAACCATATTCACCACAGACTTTCGGGAACGCTTATTATACGAAATTCTGGGCAGGCTTATCCACATGAACAGCCCCAGCAGAAAAATCAAAGCCATACAGCCCATCATAAACAACATTTCCAAAGCCCGGGACCACGCGAATAATATTCCCAATATTAGCATCGCCAACATTGTCAGAGCAACAAAAACCCATGGACAAAACCTGTATGCCCTTCCCTTGAATATCAAAAACCGTGTAAGGCGCGCAACCAAAGCATAGTCATAATCCACGCACACCTGTAAAAATACGCTTTCCGTTTTTGTACCATTTATCATTCCTCCGACTCCTCTTGAACAACCTCATGTCCACGGTCGTCGGAGGGCAAGGAAGCTTTGTTAGACTTACCGGACTCCTCTGCCGATTCGGACGTCGGCAGCTTTACATGCACCCGCGCAATGCGGCGCTCATCCATTTCCATAACAGTCAAAACTGCGCCGCCAAAGGTAACAACCGGCTGCTCATTTTCTCCGGGAATGCGGCCGATTACGTCAATAACATATCCCGCCAAGGTTTCATAATCGCCCTCTGGAAACCGCAGCCCGATAAGCTCACCCAGCTCTTCAATATCAACCGACCCGTCAACCTCAAGAGTATCATCATCAAGATGAGTAACTTCATCCTCTTCGTGGTCGAATTCGTCCTGAATATTACCTACAATGGATTCAACCAAATCCTCCATCGTAACAATACCGTCAAATCCGCCGTATTCATCCACAACAATAGCAAAATGAATGTGTTTTTCCAACATTTCGGCGAACAAATCGCCGCACCGTTTTGTGCCGGGCACAAAATGCGCCTCCCGCATAATGTGGTGAATAGTCACGTGTTTTGGCACAGGTTGCCCGACATACGGCAGCAAATCCTTAACATAAAGCAGCCCGACAACGTTATCAATATCATCTTGATATACCGGCAGCCGCGAAAATCCGTAATCAACACAAATGCGCAGCGCCTCGACCAATCCATCTTCAACCTCGACCGATTCAACCTCGGTGCGCGGCGTCATAATATCCGCGGCGGTAATATCGTCAAACTCGAAAATATTGTCAATCATTTCCTTTTGAACGTCTTCAATAACACCTTTTTCGCCGCCGACATCCACCATCATCCGGATTTCTTCCTCGGTCATATTTTCCTCGCCGGCGTGAGGGTCCATACCAAACAGCCGAACAATAACGTTGGTGGACAGCGATAAAAACGCAATAAACGGGCGCATCACAACCGCAATTCCGGACAAAACGCCGCAAACAGCAAAGGACAATTTTTCCGCCTTTTGCATTGCGATACGCTTGGGAACAAGCTCGCCCAACACCAGTGAAAAATACGACATAACAATGGTAATGAGAATCATGCTGACCGTTTGGACGGCGATGACCGCGGTATCAAGCGAAGGAAACACGCGAATTATCAGCGCGGAAAGCGGCTCGGACAGCGATTGAGCGGCGAACGCAGAGGTCAAAAACCCGGCAAGTGTTACACCAAGCTGAATCGTGGCAAGAAACCTTGAAGAATCGGCAGTAAGCTTCATAATTCGTTGAGCTTTTTTGTTTCCGTCGTCCGCCATGCGGCGAACTTTGTTATCATTGAGTGAAATAACGGCAATTTCGGACGCGGCAAAAAACGCGTTCATAAAAATCAACGCGACGAGCAACAAAAGCTGCAACAAGATATTACCGTCAGGTAGAGGGTCATCCATCAGAAATGTTATCTCCTTTTTATTTAAAATACAATAAACCCATTGTCTCTATAATACATTCTTTACCGCTTTTTGTCAATGCCTGTGCCAATATAGAAGCGGCAAAAAATCCCCGTGCTGCACCAGCAGCACACTGCTGTAAGGTATTCCAACTGTCCATGGGAGTACACAGGTGGCGAACTGTGTGTGCATTGGCCTTTCTCGTTTATGATATAAGCATTGCACACACGCAAAAATGCATTCGCATTTTTCGTAACTTGTCATTCTGAGCCTGCGAAGAATCTTGTGGTCACTCATTTACCTGGCTTCCAATTCTTTAACCTTTTTCCTGTCTGCATCCGCCTCGGCCGGCATGTTTAACGCATTATAGACGTTGGCACGATTTCGATATGCTCTAACATAACTTGGGTCAAGCTCAATGGCTTTGCTGTAATCAGCGATTGTTTCATCATATTTTTTTAAACCACGATGCGAATTACCCCGATTATTGTACGCCATAACATAACTTGGGTCAAGCTCAATGGCCTTGTTGTAATCAGCGATTGCTTCGTCGTATTTTTTCAAATCATTATATACAGAACCTCTGTTATTGTACGCCTTAACATAGCTTGGGTCAAATTCAATAGCTTTGCTGTAATCGGCAATAGCTTTGTAGTTTTCGTTTAATTCACAATGTACAACACCGCGGTTAAAATATGCTCTGGTAAATTTCGGGTTAAGCTCAATAGCCTTGCTGTACCATTTAAGGGCGTTTTCGAAATCGCGCAAATTTTCACTATATCTATACGCCAGTGATGCGCATTTATCTGCATCATTGGGAGCGAACTCCAATTCCTCCAACAGTCGCAGGATTTCTTTGTCGTTTATTTCTTCCAAGGCGGTTTTGACCCCTGATTGTGTTTCATCAGGATTTTGTATGGCGTTTAACGCCTCCGTCAACCGAGCTTCAGCTTCGTTATAATCTTGAATCCGTTCATCAGTGATTTTTTTCAGGTATTCGCACGGGTTTTTGTGCCCCAAATAATTTTTTATTTGCAGCATTAGCATATCAAACCCATAATTTTCGTCTATCGGGATAAGATATCCGCCTTTTTTCTTTGCAAGCTCTTTTATATCATCGGAGGGTGTTTCATTTTTACGGTAACACCAATAGAATTCTTCTATAGGGGTTTCGGAATCCTTCAAAAAATTCATAAAACCCTCATCGCCGCCGGAATATCCGATAACTATTGGTGTGTATTGTCTGAAAACCTCACGCAAGGCGTCTTTCCATTTTTGGGGCAATGTTGCGACATCCTTACGTCGGTTAAACGGCGCAAAAAACAATCCGCGGTGCACTTTTGCAATAATCGGACGGCTCATATTCATTTTTATGTATCCCGCCAAGGCCTCATGTCCCAAAATCAGCGGTTTTTTTGCGGTTGCCGCCATGATTGTATCTTCTGACAATGTGTCAAAATTTGTAGTGATGATAACATTGTTTTTGCTGTTTGACACATGCTCCGCGAGAGCGTAATATCCATAACTTGGTTTCGCATTTTCCATAAGTTTTTCGATGCGTTTATAACCATTTTCGTAAATGGGGTAATACAACAAATTGTATAGGTCAAAATAATTCTTGTTTTTCACATTTGTCCATGTGATTTTCAAGCTTTTCGCGAGACTTCTTACTTCCGCCTCGTTATAGCTTTTGAACAGCTCTGCATGCCACTGATTTGCCAACTCTGCACCTGTCGGAATGCCGGAAGTTTTTGATGCGCCGGAGCCCAATATAAAGCAGAAACGCTGTCCGTTTTCACAGCTTCTTTTGAATGCGTTAAGAAACACTTTTTCGGTAATCTCTCTCATGAAAATTCACTTCCTTAACAGTAATGTATGGGAATTTGGTCAGTGAAAAGACAAGAGAGAACAGTGAAGAGATAAGAGCACAAAACCCGGTGTCAAACCGTTGCAAAGCAACACCGAAAACTCTTCACTTTTCACTATTCTCTCTTCATTTCCGGCACAAGCCGGACTTTGCGCGGGGCTGACCAAAAAGATACCCCCACACTTTTATTGATATATCTAACGATTTTTTCATTGTATTCAGTATACCATACATTGAATAAAACTGCAATCTTTTTGATAAAATAAATGTTGATTATCTCGTAAACCCCTTGATTTACAAGGACATCCGCAAGATTTCAGAATGAGTTTACTACTAATTTACTACTTACGGAATGACTTTGATATG